>JADMIO010001058.1_pt1 | contig 113912 bp, 102 predicted proteins | sample 8958161 | NCBI WGS metagenome assembly JADMIO01 (sample SAMN16585339, study PRJNA669376) | soil metagenome | isolation source: Crop rotation soil | place: USA: Cullars Rotation, Alabama | collected 2011
AGGTGAGCCAGTGTGATTACATTTGCGGCCTAACTGTGGCCAGTCCAGTTACGCTGGAGTCACTAGTATTTAGGTGACACTATAGAAGCGGCCGCGACAACTTGTCCACGTGGAATTCTAAGCTTAGGATCCCAATGTGCTGGAAAGCCCAGTATTCCTAACTGCAGGTTAGCACCAATGCGATAGCCTAATCCGTTAGGTCGTATATCGACGTGATTGCCATTAAAATCACTGGTAGCTGTAACAATTCTGTTATAAACAGGACCTGCTTCAACGCTTAATGGGCCTAGTACCTTAACACCAATAAGGACAGGCAAATCCAGCTTTGTCACCACTACGGAAACATCAGCGGAATGTTCATCATTATAGTTTACAAACACCATTCCGCTTTGAAAGCTTGCCAGCGCCTTCGGCTTGATATATATGTTACCCAGCTGGCCTTTGAGGTAGAATCCGAATTCATAACCTCTTATGTTGCTTCCGTTGATTGTATTCCGGATATAACTACTGTTTATATCAGAAATTTTTACTGATGATGTGTTGAATTCTGCTTCAACACCACCGGAAATTTGTGCGTGAATTCTGCTAAAAAATAATAATGCAAATGCAGTAATTAGTAAATACTTATAATCAGCTTTCATAATAGCTTCTCCTTTCAATATAGAGAAGGCAAAAATGATTCCATTCACCCGGAACCTTAAAAAAGCTTCTTTTTTAAAAAGAATTAAGCTGTTTCAGGCAATTTATTCCACGCGGCTGCCTGGCAAATCCTTCGCTGCACGGGCTCTTCGCCAGCTGCGGTATATTAAATAGCTTAAAATAGCTGCAAAAATGTAAAACAACCATTTCCATTTAATGACCCTGATTTGCAAATCATAATTCGATGCTTTTAAAACATCAACCTGTTTAGATAAAGTATCTGCAGCGTGTTTCAGGTTGTTTACAGTTTCATCTTTTTTCTGATCACTATACGTCATGTTCACTTTTTCGTAGCTTCTGAAATCAACTACCCTGTATAAATTGCTGATGATGCGGTTGTCGGTTTTTATTATATCAACCAACACGGCCTGACTTTTCCTGATATCGTTTTTGGTTTTATTTCCAAAGATGCCGCTATGCTTCTCCAACGATACGGCATAGGAATCGAACTTCTGTTTACGTTCATCCAGCAGGCTTTTCAGCTCCTGCTTATCAATATCAATTTGGCTCTGTGATGCTGCTCTTAGAAATGGAATTAACAGCAAGAGTAATAAACAAAGTGTTTTCATAGCAGTAATTATTACTGCAAAAGTACTACACTTCTATGATAGGCTTTATATCAGGAAAGTGCTTTTGAAAAGCAGGTGATGGAGTTAATCTCACCGTTTCGCTCAACAATCGGATTAATGATGGTTTCAAAAGACCCCATGTTAAACGAATGTTTCACATGAAGCCGTTCTCCCTCAAAGCTTCGTTTATAAAAGGGTGTCCAGAAATTAATCTCTTCCTGCGATGCTGAATAAAAAATGCTCGTACCACGTGAAGGCTCAGCGTTATACTGCAGCTTCATCTGGTTTTTAAAGGGTATATTGAATTTCAAAAGCTTAAAATTCCTGTCAAGGCTCCAGATTTTGTCTGTCGTGCTGTTGATGATAGCATTCAGCTCGGCCCTGCTGGTGAGGATTCTCTTTTCTCTGTCCTTTAGCTTTGTTATATCAGTGGCAACGCCGAATATGTGCGTAGGCCTGTTTTCAAAATCGCACATGAATACAGATTCCTTGCTCATAAACCATTTCCAGCTGCCGTCCTTGCATTTAAAACGATACTGTGCTTCCAGGAAGCTGCCTTCCTTTGAATGTTTCACTTCACTGATAAACCAGTCGTACTTGGTAAAATCTTCCGGATGCATCAGCTCCTGCAGTTGCTTTCTGCCCATGGGATTAAAGGTCCCTTTTTCGTAACCAAGGAATTCATCGAATCCTTTATTGGGGAATATATATGTTTCCTCTTTGATATCGAAAAGATAAAAGACATTGGGTGTTATAGAAAGCAATTTCTTATTGAAATGATCGAGAATGAAAGAGTCAGAGCCTAAAACAAAAAAGTCATCTTCCTGGTAATTCACCTTTGATTCAGCAGAATTGCTAATGATATGCAATGCAGATTTATCTTTCATGGTGTATGTGTTCTTTTAAATGTAATTCAAAAGTAGCAAAAGAATAATAATGAAGCATATCACCTTATATTGTTATTCACAATAACGGGTTAATACTCAATTTATTTTATTGCTGCCTGTAATCCCGCTATATACTGGTCTGCCACCTGGAATCCGTTTTTCTTTGCAATCAGTGCTGCGTCAAGCGCCTGCTTTTTGTTATTTATTTTATTGTATGCGTAAGATAAATTGTACCAACATTCAGCGAGGGCAGGATTCAGCTTCACAGCATCGGTCAGATCTTTAATCCCTTCATTGTAGCTGCCGATATTTACATAGGTCGTTCCCCGGTAGAATAGCAGCATCGGATTATCCGGTGCAATAGCAATTGCTTTTGTATAGTCATCGATTCCCTGCTTGTACTCTCCCAGCTGTACTTCTTCAGACGCAAGTCCTGAGATAATGGTTGGGTTGGCAGGATCTAAGCTTAATGCAACTTTAAAATCCTCCAGCGCTTTAGTATGATCACCAAGTGTAGAGTAGCAGATAGCACGGTTATTAATAGCATCGCGGTTCATTGGTTTCATGCTGATGGCCTTTGAATACATTTCAATTGCTTGAGCATATTTCATCAATGCCGAATCTCTTTTTCCTTTTGTTGCATCCTCCTGTGCGCGCATGCTGTAAATATTGCCAAGGTTATTATAAACACCATCACCGGCAGATTGATAATGAGCCAGTGTGAGGTAATCTTCAAATGCCTTATCCATTTCGTTGTTCACCCTGTAATAGTTAGCGCGGTTGTCATAGGCAATGCTTATGCCTTCGGGGAGCGCATATTCTATAACACTGCCTTGACTTTTTACAACAGGAGGATATTGATCAATTACGTTCGTCCAGAGGATCAGGTCATTTTGCCAGATCAGCACACGTGCGTAGCACATGGTACCCAGCAATATTAAAATTACAGTAAATGCTCCCACAGCAATGACGCGCAATTTTTTGTTTTCGATGAGATCATTGGCATAAGAGGCGATGATAAAGAAAAGGCCTATGTATGGAAGATAGGAGTAGCGGTCGGCCATGATGGCTGCACCGACTGAAAGCAGCTGCAGCACCAATGCAACCATAAGAATAAAGAAGCCAATACCGAATGCCCATAGCCTGAACTTTTCTTTACTCATTTTATAAGAAACAAATAAAGGAACAGCCACCATGAGGGCAACAATAGCAGGCGCCAGCTTATATATAAGAGGTACGCTGCCATTCTGAAGAAGAGGATATGGATAAAAGGCAGACAGGCTAATGGGTGCAACAAGCTTCACCCAGTACATCATAAAGCCATAGGAAGCATAGAGGAACCGCAATGGGAGAGGGACCAGGTGCGTGTCGGAAATTGCGCCTTTCGATTGAACAGTAACAGCAATATATCCAAGTATCAGTGATACAATAAAAAAAGGAATCTTTTCTGTGATAAGCTTAATGGAGTATTTACGCTGCCTGTAAAAATCGATCAGCAGTAGGACAACAGGCAGAGGAGTAGCCATGGCCTTGCTTAAGCAGGACATAACAAAGAGAACAAAGCAGAAAACAAGGTATTTCAGCTTTAGTGTTTCAGAGTAATATATATATGTTATGCAGGAAGCAAGAAAGAAAAAGCAATAAAGCACATCCTTTCTTTCTGCTGCCCAGGCTACGCTTTCCACATGCATAGGATGAATGCCGAACAATGCGGCTGCTATCACTCCTGTCCAGAATTTTTTACCGGATAGGCGATAGAGAAACACAAACACTAATAAGGTGTTGAGGACATGGATAAGAAGATTCGTTAAGAAATAGCTGTATGGACTCAGCTTTGAAAATGAATAATTGATCGCCAGCGACAGCATCGTTAGCGGATGGTAGTTCAGCGATGCATCGTGCTCGGCAAAAATGGTTTTTAGATGTTTGGCATCCAGCTTGGTGATCAGGTCCTGGTGAGTGATATAAACAGGATCATCGAAGTTTATAAATTCCTTGTCTTTTCGAAGTAAAGGGCTAAAGCAAACTATAACGGCAAGCAGCACAGCCAGCACCAGGCTGAGCTGCATTGGGTTTTTATACCACTCTTGTGGCTTTAAAGCAGCCGGCTTAGCAGGAGGAGAAGCCTGCTTTGAAGGGGGAGACCCGGGTTTTTGAGGGATTTTTTTCTTCGCCATCAGTGGCGAAAATAGCATTTTCGGCATTATTTGCTAAAACGCAACAATTCATCTGTCATTTTAACAACTACAAGTATTTCAGCTTTTTCACTATTTAAATGGCTTTGCTTTGAGGCTAATTTTACATCATAATTTAAAACCTATTACCAATGTTGACATTAATGATCGGATTAGCCATCTACAGCAGATACAAGAAATTCAAAGCACGCAAGGAAAAATTAATACCTGTTCCGGTCACCGCACGATAAAAGCAACTAAATACACACAAATTAGGCCCTTCAAATAAAATGAAGGGCTTTTTTATTGCTAAAACTTGCCCAAATCAATGATTTAATTACCTTTGCGCCTCCAATTTTAAAAATATTCATGATTATAGTTCCCATTAAAGAAAACGAGCCTATTGACAAGGCTTTGAAGAAATTCAAAAAGAAGTTTGAACGCACCGGTGTTGTTCGCGAATTAAGAGAGCGCCAGTCTTTTGAAAAGAAGTCGGTAACCCGCCGTCAGCAAATTATCAAGGCGAAATACGTGCTCCAGCTGCAAACGCAAGGTAGTCTGCAATCAGGTAAGTAAAAACCGCATATTTTTTCCTTATCTTTACATAGTAATTCCGACGAATGTCGGAACAATATGTTTAGGACAAGGAAACCGAATTGAGGAGAATCCGTTATAAAATGGGTTCTCCTTTTATTTTATGCTGACGCTAAACTCTTTTCTTCAATACATACAGTACGAAAAGCGATTCTCTCCGCACACGGTGACGGCTTATAAAGGTGACCTGGAACAGTTTGCCGAATACCTGCATAAAACATTTGAAGTAGGCGACATTAAGGAAGTAAATCACAGCTTTATCCGTTCGTGGATTGTAAGCCTGATGGAAGCCGGCATCAGCAGCCGGTCTATTAACCGAAAGATCACCACACTAAAAACGTATTACAAGTTCTTAATGAAGAACAATGTGGTGATTGCAAACCCCATGCTGAAGGTGCAATCACCCAAGCAAAGCAAGAAACTGCCTGTTTTTGTGGAAGAAAATAAAATGGCATTGCTTTTTGACAGAATTAATTTCGGTGAAGGATATGAGGCATTCAGAGATAAGCTCCTGCTAGAATTGTTCTACGCCACAGGCATGCGTCTGTCTGAATTGGTAAACCTGAAAGAGCAGGATATTGATTTGAATAACTGCACGATAAAAATACTTGGCAAAAGAAACAAAGAACGCATCGTGCCGTTTACCCATAAGATGAAAAGCCTGTTTCAGCAATACATGGCTGAAAAAAAGAATGCAGGTTTTGCCAAATCGGCTACGCTTTTTGTGACTGCTGAAGGAAAGAAAATATATACAAAGCTGGTTTACCGCATTGTAAATAAATATTTGGCGCAGGTAACTACGCTGGATAAGAAAAGCCCGCACGTGCTTCGTCATACGTTTGCCACGCACATGCTGAATCACGGTGCAGACATTAATTCGATTAAAGAGATTTTAGGTCACGCTAACCTGAGCGCTACACAGGTGTATACTCACAATACAATAGAGAAATTAAAAACAGTTTATAAACAAGCCCACCCAAGGGCATAACAATAGGAGGTAAGTATGAAGATTAAAGTTCATTCCATTCATTTTGATGCAGATCAAAAGCTGCTTGATTTTATTCATGAAAGAGTTGATAAGCTGACTACTTTTTACCAGGATATACTAGCAGGCGAAGTATTTCTTCGTCTTGAAAAATCAAAAGACACATCCAATAAAGTTGTGCATATCCGGCTCGACATTCCCGGCAACAACCTGTTCGTGAAGGAACAGCGTAAGACCTTTGAAGAAGCCATGGACCTTGCCAGCGAAGCCATTAAGCAACAAATAAAAAAGCATAAGGATAAATTAAGAGGAGTATAATTTAGTTCAAAGTTCAAAGTTGTTCAGTTCAAAGTGCGGCTGCTAACTTTGAACTTTGAACTATAGTGCTTCCAACAATATCTCCATCTTCTGACCTCTCGAACCTTTAATTAAAATAAAGGCATTACTGATGTTTTCTTTCTTGAGCGCTGCTGCTGCATCGGCTGATGTTTTGAAATGCATGGATTTAATTTCATTGGCAACAGCAGAGAAATAATTTCCTACTAATATCACTTTATCAAACGATTGCTTTTTGATAAGCTCAATAATCTCTTTGTGTGCTCTTTCGCTTTCAGCGCCCAGCTCGTGCATATCACCCAGCATGACCATCTTATGATTGCCCGGCGCTTCAGCAAAGTTGGTGATAGCAGCCTGCATGCTGGTGGGATTCGCATTGTAGGCATCAAGGATGATCTTATTGCTTCCCTTCTGCATCACCTGCGACCGGCTGTTATCAGGCGCATATTCACCAATGGCATCGCTGATTAAGTGATGGTCCACACCAAAATAATCACCCACGCACGCAGCGGCAATAATGTTTTCAAGATTATACTTGCCGATCAGCTGAGTTGAGGTTATATATTCTTTTTTAAATGCTTCTTTTTTGTATCCGAGGTTCAGCTTCAGGAAAGGCTGCACATCCGTCAGCTCTCCTTTGCAGTCAGTATATTCATTTACTCCATAACCAATGATATCCTTGATGTGCAGGTGCCCTGCAATCATGTGCTTCAGGTGGACGTTGTCATAATTCACGAATGCAACGCCTTCATGTATTGCAAGGAATTGATACAGCTCGCCTTTGCCTTTCATTACACCTTCAAAGCCACCGAAGCCATCGAGGTGAGCAAGGCCAACATTGGTGATTAATCCGTGCGTTGGCTCAGCTATTTCACAAAGCATCTTTATTTCTCCCTGGTGGTTGGCGCCCATTTCAATGATGGCCATTTCAATGGTGTTGTCAATTGAGAGCAGCGTTAACGGAACACCGATGTGATTATTGAGATTGCCTTTCGTAGCAAGGGTTTTAAATTTCTTAGAAAGAACCTTAGCTGTCAATTCCTTCGTTGTTGTCTTGCCGTTGCTGCCTGTGATACCAAGGAATGGAATCTTCAATTGCCTGCGGTGATAGTTTGCCAGCTGCTGTAGCGTTTTTAAAACATCAGGCACAAGAATATATCTTCCGTCATCAGGATGAGCATATGCTTTTTCATCTATAACAGCATAAGCAGCGCCTTTTTCAATAGATGGTTTTGCAAAGGCATTGCCATTAAAATTATCTCCTTTTAAAGCGAAGAATATTGATCCTGCAGGCACATTGCGGCTGTCAGTCGTCACAACTCTGTGCTGTAGAAAGAGGTCGTATAAGTGAGCTAATTGCATCTATGGAGCAATATTAAAGAATAAGGTTTACAGTTGAAAGTCGTCATTGCGAGGAGAGTGGCAACGAAGCAATCCCTCACATTGAAACAAGGGATTGCTTCGCGGGGCTCGCAATGACAATCAGGCGAGTTGACTATTTTTGCACCCCAAATGAATGAGACGAATCCGGTAATTGAAAATGTGCCTGTGATTGATATAACGCAGGATGGCACAGGCGTAGCAAGGATTGAAGGACTGGTGTATTTTGTAAAAGGAGCGGTGCCCGGCGATGTGATTGATCTGAATGTGTACAAACGAACACGCAAGCTGGCAGAAGCAAACCTTGTCAACATAAAAACACCTTCACCTGAGCGCGTTACTCCTCATTGCGAGCATTTCAGTGTTTGCGGCGGTTGCAGTCTGCAGCACATCAGCTATGAAGCGCAGTTGAAGTTTAAGCAGAAGCAGGTGGAAGATGCTTTAACACGATTGGGAAAAATACAGCTTCCGCCAATTATGCAGATCATACCGTCGAAGCAAACGACCTTTTATCGCAACCGCCTTGAATATACCTTCTCGAACAAGCGTTGGCTGACAAAGGAAGAATTGAGCGACAGCAGTATTTCAGTAACAGGAGGCTATTGCGGATTTCATACAGCAGGGGCTTTCTATAAAGTGATAGATATAGTCAAGTGCTATCACCAGCCTGATCCTTCAAATGCGATCAGACTGTGGCTGAAGCAATATGCTATTGATCGTGGTCTTGCATTCTTCGATATCATGAAGCAGGAGGGTTTGTTGCGTAACCTTATTATCCGCAACACTTCAACAGGTGAATGGATGGTGATCATTGTTTTCCATCATGAAGATGAACGGATACCTGCTTTGCTTGCTGATTTTGCAGAGCAATTCCTTTCGATTACTTCTATACAATACATCATCAATCCCAAGCGCAACGACACAATATTCGATCTGGATGTAGTAACCTATAAAGGGTTAGATCATATATATGAAGAGATGGAAGGCCTTCGTTTTAAGATCAGCGCAAAGTCGTTTTATCAAACCAACAGCAAGCAGGCCTACGAGCTCTATAAAGTAGCAAGAAGCTTTGCCGGGCTGAAAGGCAATGAGCTGGTATATGATCTTTACACCGGAACAGGAACTATTGCTTTATTCATAGCGTCGCAGTGCAGGCAGGTGGTAGGCGTCGATCATACTGCCGATGCGATTAAAGATGCAGAGGAAAATGCACGGTTTAATAATGTCAGCAATGCTAAGTTTTTTGCCGGCGATTTAAAGGATACGATGAGTTATGCTTTTATACTGGAGCATGGAATGCCCGATGTAGTCATCACCGATCCCCCGAGAGCAGGTATGCATCCTGTTTTAGTGAAAAAGCTGTTGGAGATTGTTCCTGAGAAAATTGTCTACGTAAGCTGTAATCCTGCTACGCAGGCACGCGACCTGGCTATGCTGGATGAAAAATATTCAGTAGAAAAGGTGCAGCCTGTCGATATGTTTCCTCATACATCGCATGTGGAGAATGTGGTCCTGCTGAGGAAAAGAGGTTAGAGATTATATCCTTGCTGTCTTGTTCCTTAAGTAATGATCTGCCAGCACCAGCGCTGCCATTGCTTCAACAATAGGCACTGCTCGTGGAAGAACACAAGGATCGTGACGTCCCTTACCTTTTATTTCCGTTGCATTCCCGCTGCTGTCAACGGTTGACTGAGTTTGCATGATCGTGGACACAGGCTTGAAGGCAACATTGAAATAGATATCCATGCCGTTGCTGATGCCGCCTTGTATGCCGCCGGAGTTATTGGTTTTTGTTGTGATCTTATTTCCTGTTTTTTCAAAAACGTCGTTGTGCTGTGAACCGCGGAGCTTAGTTCCTGCAAAGCCGCTGCCGTATTCAAAGCCATGAGCAGCATTAATGCTAAGCATAGCCTGCGCCAGTGAAGCCTGCAGCTTATCGAATAAAGGTTCGCCTAAGCCAACGGGAACGTTTTGAATAACACAGCTCACAACGCCACCAACCGTATCGCCATCTTTTCTTGCTTTCTCAATTACCTCGATCATCTTCGCTGCTGTTGAATCATCAGGGCAGCGGACCATGTTGTTTTCTGTGTTCTTTAAATTAAGCTGTGAATAATCCTTTCCAATAAACACATCAGCCACCTGCGATACATAGGCATTAAACTGAAGATCTTTCAGCAACAGCTTTGCTAAAGCACCTGCAAAGACAGCAGCAGCAGTGGCACGTGCTGACGAGCGTCCTCCGCCGCTGTGGTCACGTACACCGTATTTTGCATCATAGGTATAATCTGCATGCGATGGGCGATAAGCATTTGCCATTTCATCGTAGTCCGATGGCTTGTAATCCTGGTTCCTGATATTGAATGCAATCGGAGATCCGAGCGTAATGAAATCTTTTACACCGGAAAGAATTTCAAATGCATCCGATTCTTTCCGCTGCGTTGTGATTTTCGATTGGCCTGGTTTTCTTCTGTCAAGCTCGCTTTGTATAAAAGCATAGTCCAGCTTCAGCCCTGCAGGGCAGCCGTCAATGACGCCCCCAATAGCAGGTCCGTGAGACTCGCCGAAAGTGGTTAAACGAAATAATTGTCCGATTGAATTACCGGGCATAAGAAATTGCTATTTGTTGTTTATGGTTACAGTTGGTTATTTGAGCACCGTGATGGAGCCGCGCATTTCACGCTTGCTGTCGCCCGCAACAGCCGTCACTTCATAGTAGTAGACGCCTTCCGTTACAAGCTTTCCGCCTTTATTCGTGCCATCCCATTCGAAGTTGCTGTCTTCCGATTCAAAGATGATAAGACCCCAACGGTCAAATACTTTTATTTTTGAAAGCGTGTAATCACTGCCGCCGATGTTTTTCCAGGTTTCATTTCTGCCATCATGATTTGGTGTGAACACATTCGGAAACACAGGTAAGAACACAGGACAGCTTTTTGCAACTACCTCATACTGCCTTGTGTCGGCACATGCACTGTCTGCATTCTGAATAGAGACATTATAGGAACCTGCACTTGTTACACGAATGGAATGCGAGGTTTCACCATTCGGGCTCCAGTGATACGTTGCAGCAGCTGCAATGGCTGCTTCAAGCGTGAGCGATGAATCAGCGCAAAGAGAATCAGTAACAGCAGGGTAGGTGAAAGGATTTTGCACCCTGACGTGAATTGAATCTTTTGTAGTGCAGCCTCCCAATCTTGTTCGTGCTGATACTGTATAGGTAGTTGGCGTAGAAGGCTGAACGGTAATGCTGCTTGTGCTGCTGCCGTTGCTCCAGTGAAACAAATTACCTGAAGGAGTCGAGGGACCCGAAAGTGTTATTGAATTGCCGTTGCAGACAGCTGTATCCGGTGGTAAGTTGAATGCAGGATAATTATTTACGTTAATCGTTTTCGTGCTGCTGGTATCGCCGCATTCATCCAGCGCATGTATATGCACCTGCTGTGGCCCGGCATTCGGAAAGGTAATGATGGCAGAATTGCCAAGTGTGGCAATCGTGTCGGCCGTCGACGACCAAGTGTAATAGCTTAACAGGCGTGAAGGAGGCACGGAAAAATGAATCGTGTCACCTTTACATATTTGTGTTAAGCCATTAATGGAAACAGGTGGCACAACGTTTTCATGTATATGTAAAGTGTCAGAACCGGGACCAACACAGCCGAAATTTGTTTCCTGCACAGTCATTTCAAAATCCGATTCGTTAGGTGAATTAAAATCAACAGCAGTATAGTCGAAGACAGGAGGAACGTTCTGATCATTATTCCAGAAGTTGCCGTTTATATACCAGCTGTAAGTGGAAAGCTGGTTGTAAGCCAACGGATCAACACGGAAATACACAATTGTTCCGCTGCATATGGTGTCGTACGGTACCAGTGTAAGATGGTTGATGTTATTGGGATCCATGTCATAAATCGTGATTGCAGATGGGAAGGGTGAGCCAATGGTGAGCCTTACCACTGTTCCCAGGCTATTCCATGGTGCACTGGAGCTTGTCGCTATCACGCGTAAATAATACACTCCCGGTGTCAGCCCGTAGGTTAAAAGCTTAGCAAGGTTGGGAACATGGATGATCAGGCTGGTGTCTGAGCTCGAAACCGCAAAGCCAAGACTGTCGGTATTGAGTACGTTGAAATTATTCAGCCTGAGCACCTGCACCTGGAATGAATCGGTGGGAGAATATACAATCGATGAGTCTGCCTGGTGTATATTCACCGGAATAGTAATGTCCTGCCCTGCAGTTGCCGAAATGCAGGCATGCACGTCCTGCATCTGGTTGGTAAGTATATCGCAATTGCGTATGCAGAAAGGTCCGATGCTGTCAACGAAATCAGCAGGCTGGCGTGTAGAAATAACACGTATATAATAATTGCATCCCGGGGGTATGGGCTGACTGGTAGGAACAATTGTTCCGGCAATAGAGCCGGGATTGGTTGGATCATTGTAAGTAGCATCATCTTGCTTTGAGCCAAGAATGTTAATGGGATCTGTGAACTGCCCTGTTGAGTCTGACAATTGTGCGACGTAGTTATTTCCCGGCAGGAATCCTCCGAAAGAAAGGAACGGCACGTCGATAACACTGCCTACACAAACAGTGTCATGCAGTGAGCCTGTCTTCGAAAAGATAGCAGGGGGCTGAGCAAAGATGGAGCTTGTGCAATGCAATACCTCAAAGCAATCGGAGCTGTCGGAAATAATATTGGGTGTAACATCCGTGCGCACCACTCTCATCCTGTAGCAGGAGTTCGGAGCACTGTTGGCGGGGATAGGAACATTAACGATAAAGCGGTAGAGCTGGGAATTATCAAGTATAAGTCCTCCGACAGTGTGGTAAGGAGTAAAGCTTCCGCCCGGTGAAGAAAGCTGGTATTCATAGATACCGTTTCCGCACAGCGTATCGGAGATCGTGTAATCAAATTCCAGGCTGTCGCTGCCGGCGCATACGGATGGCGTATATATGTTTCCGAATGTAATATTTATTGGAATGTTAACAGGATCATAGGTTGCTGCCAGCGTAACATTGTCAATGGCGAAGGATTCTGTAGTATCAGTGCTTACCCCGTTCACCCACCTGAAGCCGAACATCAGGTTAGCAACATTCGCAAATGCAGGATTGGTAATGTCCTGGTATTTCCATTTATAGGTGCCTGAATCCGTTGCCAGCAGCGTCCATGCGCCATTGTTAGCTTTGTAATACACCTGTCCGTACGAATTTGCATTTCCCTGGCACAGGTAGAAGAATGCAAAATGAACGCTGTCATCGCCCTGCGTACAGAAAGGACCCAGCGTTGTAAAGCGGTCGCTTGCCTGGTTGGGGTCGAAGTTGGCATTGGCAATGCCAGAAATATTAGAATCAAAAATGTGCAGGTAGTTGCCGTTTGCATTGGTGATCGTTCCGCCGAAGGTGCTGTCCTGGCTGATGGTGTTGGGGAATAGCGGCTGGCCTATATATAAATTGGTGATTCCCCACCTGTTAGGGCCTGTGTTGGCGCCGAATACAGAAGAGTTCAGCGTTACCCCGGTGCTGTTATCAAAATCGTTAGAGTATATGAGCGTATTCTGGCCAAAGCCTATGCATGGCAAAAGCAATAAAAGCAGAATAACTTTCGTATAAATTTTATTCATGTGCAACCGGATTCTTAAGCCTGGAAGATGTAAGGCAGCGTTTTCCCTCAGCTGTTGGAATGGATAATGGGCAAATGTAGAAAATAGAGCACTTGCACCAAAAATTTTCCTCCTTCAGCCTCTTTCAAGTGCTCATTTCATGACATTATTGTTAAATTCATTAAAATTATGATATATTAATTAGAGTCCTATCTTTGCGGCCCTTAAAAAAGCAGATTTGAGTATTGAGATATGAGATGTGAGAAAATGGATGTAAACCATCTGTTTTCATAAACTGTATCATCTCAAGTCTCAAATCTCAGATCTCAAATCTAATACTATGCAAAGCAAAGGAGCCATTAAGTTTTTCGCCATCGTTTTAGCGCTTGTATGCCTTTACCAGCTGTCCTTTACATTCATTACAGGCAGGATAGAAAAGAAGGCAGAACGTTATGCAGGCAACGACACTACCAGGATGCATGCCTACCTCGATTCAATGTCGAATGAGAAGGTGTATCCCGTTTTCGGATTTACATATAAAGAATGTAAGGACAGGGAAATTAATCTTGGTCTTGACTTAAAAGGAGGTATGAACGTAACCATGGAAGTTTCCATGGTTGACCTTATCCGTGCACTTTCCGGCTACAACACCGATCCTACATTTAATAAGGCCATAGCAGAAGCGCAGGCTAAATCAGTTAACAGCCAGAAGGATTTTGTTGACCTGTTTTATGAATCCATCACCAGGATGGATCCCAACATTAAGCTGGCTGCTATTTTCGCTAACAGGGATCTGCAAGGCAAGGTTGAATTGAATTCGACCAATGACCAGGTGCTGAAGGTTATTAAGGCGGAAGCACAGGATGCTTTTGACCGCACCTACAACATTATCAAAAAGCGTATCGATAAGTTTGGTGTTGCTCAGCCTAACGTGCAGAAGCTTCCTAACAACCGCATTCTCGTTGAGCTGCCCGGCATTAAGGAGCCTGAGCGTGTAAGAAAGATTTTACAGGGAACGGCTAAGCTTGAATTCTGGACTACCTACGACAACCAGGAAATTCTTCCAAAGCTGAAGGATGTTAATGAATACCTGAAACGCGTGCAATCGGGTGATTCGCTTTTCGCCCAGGATACAACGAAGAAGGATACTTCACACCTGGCAGTAAAAGACGATGCTGTGAAAGCCGCAAATGATACCGGAAAGAAGGATGTGTTTGCAAAGCTTGCAGGTTCGAAGGACACAGGCAAAGCAACATTGGGAGGTGATACCATGGCTGCTAAGCGTGATAAGTTTATTAAAGAAAATCCGCTGTTCTCCATTCTTCTGCAATCAGAATATCAGGATCAGCGCGGAAATATTATTGCAGGCAAAGGACCGCTGATCGGCCGCGTACAGATTAAGGACACTGCCAAGGTGGACAGGATTCTTGCCATGGATGGGGTAAAGGCTAGGCTCCCGAATAACTTTAAAGCATTGTGGTCAGCACAGCCTGAAAAGGAAAATCCAACATGGCTTGAATTGATTGCAATCAAAATGCCACGCGATGAAAGAGCGCCGCTGGAAGGTGATGTGATCACCGATGCAAGAAAGCAGAAGAGTCAGTTCACCGACAACTGGGAAGTGAGCATGAGCATGAACGAGCAGGGTGCAGGCATATGGCGCAGGCTGACAAGAGAAAATGTTGGTCACTCCATTGCTGTGGTGCTCGATGATTATGTTTACTCATATCCGAATGTGCAGGGAGAAATTGCAGGCGGTAATTCACAGATCACCGGCCGCTTCACGCTGGAACAATCTGAAGATTTAGCTACAGTGCTAAGCGTTGGTAAGCTTCCTGCTCCGGCACGCATTGTGGAAGACACAGTAGTAGGACCTACACTTGGACAGGAAGCCATCAGCAAAGGCTTGCGTTCGTTTATCATCGCACTTATTGTGGTGCTCATCTTCATGGTGGCGTATTACAACAATGCAGGTTTGATTGCTGACGTAGCCTTGTTCTGCAACGTGTTCTTTGTTATGGGTGTGCTTGCTTCTCTTGGAGCTGTGCTTACGCTTCCCGGCATTGCAGGTATCGTCCTCACGATCGGTATGTCTGTGGATGCCAACATCCTCATCTTTGAGCGTGTGCGTGAAGAAATGTCGTTGGGCAAAGGCTTACGCCTGGCTATCTCCGACGGCTTTAAGCATGCGTATTCATCCATCATTGACTCCAACCTCACAACGCTTATTCTTGGTATCATCCTTTATGTATTTGGTACAGGGCCTATACAGGGCTTTGCAACTACGCTTATCATCGGTATCCTTTCTTCTTTATTCTGCGCTATCTTCATCACACGCATCATCTTCGAATGGCAGCTGGGAAGAAACAAGGAAATCAAGTTCTGGAACAATACAACCAAAGGCGCTTTCAAGAACATCCACATCAACTTCGTTGGCCGCAGGAAAATATATTATATATTATCCAGCATCATCATCATTGCCGGTATTGCAACAGTAGCAACCAAAGGATTGAATTTCGGCGTCGATTTCCAGGGAGGAAGAACCTTCGTAGTGCGCTTCGACAAGCCTGTGGAAACAGATGCTGTGATCGATGTGCTGAAAGGCCCGCTGGAAAGAGCACCTGAAGTGAAGACCTATGGCACAAGCGGCAATCAGCTTCGCATCACTACTAACTACAAGATCAATGAAACAGGATCAACTGTAGAAGAACAAGTGGATCAGAAGCTGAAAGACGGTCTTTCACATTTGCCGAACAACAGCTTCAAGATCATGAGCCGTCAGCAGGTGGGCCCGACGATTGCCAACGATATTAAATCAGGCGCATTGGGAGCTATCCTCTTCGGCTGCTTATTGATGTTCATTTTCATTTTCATCCGCTTCAAGCGCTGGACCTATGGCCTGGGCGCTGTAGTGGCATTGTTCCACGATGTGCTCGTAGTACTTTCATTATATACCATCTTCAACGGCATACTTCCTTTCTCACTTGAAATAGACCAGGCGTTTGTAGCTGCGGTGTTAACGGTGATGGGCTATTCCATGACTGACACCGTTGTGGTGTTCGACCGTATCCGTGAGTTTGTAGGAGTGCATCACCATGCACAGGACCAAAAGAAGGTGATCAACGATGCATTGAATGCAACGTTAAGCAGAACGATCAATACATCGCTAACGATCTTCTTCGTTCTTCTTGCCATCTTCATCTTCGGTTCTGAAGTGATCAGGGGCTTCACCTTTGCGCTCCTCATAGGTATCGTAATCGGAACTTATTCTTCTATTTGCATTGCAACACCAATCGTTGTTGACCTTGCAGGTAAGGATACAAGTAAGCTGGAGTAGCATTCTCATAGAATAATTAGAAAAAAGCCACCATTAATATGGTGGCTTTTTTATTTGGAAATAATCCTACCTTGCCATCTGAAACAGAAACAGATGAACAAAATGAAAACACTATGCACCATGGCTGCCTTGCTGTTATTATATATAACAGCTTCAGCACAAACATACAGGGACGCCGGTACGTTGGATCTTGGGGGAGATATTTCCTTCTCATCGCAAAGCTATACGAATGATATCAGCTCCGGAAGTGCAGAAACGTTAACCATGTTTTCATTCAATCCCTTCATTGGTGTGATGGCAGCGCCCGGCTTTGAAGTAGGCGTACGCACCGGGCTGGGAGTGCAGACATACAGGGAGGACAGCTATACCAACTTCAATATCCTGTTTGCACCTTCGTACAATGTAAATACCCACTCAGGCGTAATCCCTTACTTCGAATTCCTGATCGGGTATAATTCCGTGAAAGAGACAGGTGATGTAGCTGAAACGGGTCTGGCTATTGGTGGTGACGGTGGTGTGAAAGTGGCTATAGGCACAGGAGCATTGCTGCTTTTTAAAATAGAATACTTACACCAGGAATATAACCAGGTGCCGCAAGGTTTTTTTGGAACGCCCGGCACCCTTTCATTAAACACCACTTCTATTGGGGTGGGTGTAAGGATATTTATTCCTAAGAAAGAGAAAGCGAAATAATCCGGCTACAGCTTTACCATCTTTCCTTTGCCTGTCAGTGCTTCGTTAGTATATATGCTGTAGGTGTACATGCCTGCGGCAAGGTTGCTTACATCCACTGCTGCTGAGCGGGTAAATGCTGTCTGGTTTACAATGCGGCCCGTGAGATCATAAAAAACTATTTCCGAAAGATCATCTGCGCTTGCAATTACTGAAACACTCAACGAAGCAGGATTAGGATAAACAGCATAGGTAAGCGTGCTGACAGTGGTGGGTTTGCTGCTTTCCCGGGACATATTTACAAGTGTAGGTGAGGCTTCATCGCCCTGAAGGATCGTATTAAATGTATAGAGGATAGAAACCTTACCTGTTGTCTTATCAAAGGAAAACAGCTTGCTGTAATACTGTGGAGCAGTTCCGTAAAGAGCAATGCCGGTGAGCTGACCATTGTATTCCGTTATGCTCATTGGATGCGTTGCAGCACCATCGGGATCAAATGCATAAACTGATTGGTAGCTATCCTTCGCAATATCATAGCTGAAAATAATTCCTCCCGGATTGTCATGATCATAGCTCAATGTGCCATACAGCTTGCCATCTGCTGAAAGCGTAACTGAACAACCATGCAGGTAAGCTAAGTCACCTTTAACAAAGCTCGATGTTGAATGAAGCTCGCTGTATTGCCCGGTTGCAGTGTTCACACTGAACAAAGTGCTTTTAACTGCTATTGAATCAAGACCTGAGAAAAGACTGTTAAGATCACTGTAATATATATAGCCGTTTACATACAAATCCCAGTAGCTGTTATAAAGTGAATCCAGCTGATCAGAACCGGTGCTTATGCGTGATGCTATTCCATATAGTTTACCGTCACCTGCAATTACTAAATTCCCCTTTACAGAATAAGACGAAATGAAATTGCGGTAGAAACGATTGAACCGCTGCAATGTCATCAGCTTGGCTGTTTTGATGTTATAGCCAAACAAGCCGCTGCTTGAAGCCCAATAAAGCGTTCCTTCATGATATAGAAATGTAGTGATCGGTTCAATGAGCGTTTCCTTCAGGTTATATATATCATGGTATTCACCGGTGGCAGGATGAATGCTGTAGATCACTCCTGCGTTATGTAAGCCACCGCTGTACGTAGCTCCATAAAGCATGCCGTCATCGTCTTCCACCAGTCCGCCGGCAGGCTGCTCGCCGGCAACAGTGCCAAAGCTATATATATCATCATATTGGCCTGTCATGAGATCTGTTTTCCAGATGGTACAGCTTCCTGAATCACCTCCTGCAGCACAGGTGCCATACAGCAGCCCTGTAACACCGGATTGGATGATGCCTCCAATGGGATAAAAGCCGGCAGGTTTTTGAAAATTATGATTTATGGTAAAGCCTGTCCCATCAGTATTGATGGAGTATAAGCTGCCTTTGCTCCAATCGCCTCCAGCAGTTGTTATTCCCCAAAAAGAAACGGACTGAGCTGAAACAGTTGTGATAAAGAGAACAGAGATCCAGACAAGTAAAAGATTTTTCATGTTTTAATGCTATTCAGGTGCCTTAATTACCAAAGATAATGATTTTGTTGAACATAAATAAAAATATATTAAACAAATGTGCATGCTTAACCCCTAAGAGATGCTGAACCTCCCGGAGTTTGATTTCATTAATTGCAGTTCTGGTCAATTATTTGTTGCGCTCTGACAAACCCTTTGGCCACGGATTGTTTCCAGAACTTGCAAGCCTCTGCTTTGTCTCCAAGCTGAAACTTTGCTAGCCCTATGCTAAAGTAGCATTCTCCGAAGTCAGGTTTTAAAAAAATTGCTTTTACGAAATCTTTAATCGCGTCTTCATTATTCTTCATCAGCACTTTTCCGAGGCCGCGAGTGTAATAGGCTTCATAGCTTGACGAATCCAGCAGGATCGATTGGTCAAGCTCTTTTACGCCTGAGGTATCACCGGTTCTTACTTTGACAAGACCAAGGTTGCAAAGCGTCTGAGCATCGTTCGGCTTTTGTTTGTTTGCTTTCTCGAGATCTGCAATTGCTTCACTGAACTTTTGAATTTTAATGTAGCAGATCCCGCGCCTTTTCAGCGCTTGCGACTGATTGGGAAGAAGTGCTAAGAGAATGTTGTAATTATCAATAGCCTCCCGGAACTTTCTTTCAAACTCAAGCGCCTGTCCTTTGTTAATGTAAGCGAGAGTAAAAAGTTTGGTCAGCTTGATTGCTTTATCATATTGTTCAATGGCTTTATCGTATTCTTTCTTTTTGTAAAAATCATCTCCCTTCTTCAGGAAATCATACGAGCTTTCCTGGGAAAAAGAATTAAAAGCCAGCAAAACAAAAACCGTTAGTAAACTTAAATTTTTCATTGAATGGGTTAATCCTTAAGGCATTGTTCTTGTGAAACGACCGCGACGACCCCTTGCTATGCGGGATTTGATTGTTTTATTTATCTGTTTCAGTTGACGCTTGTCTGAGATCCCACTTGTTCGCATTCACTCCTTTCACTAATAGCCACAGGCAAACTAATAATTCTCCAATTCCTGCCGGGCCTGCCATTATAAAATAATTCCGGCTTGCAAACGCAGGAGCAAGGATCAATGCGAAGCTGCTTATCAGATAGCTGATGCCGGGAATAAGGTAAATAACGCCGATGGCTTTGGGAAAATAGCCTGACTTAATAATGAGATAACCTGTTACTATGAAAAACGGACCAAACAACAACAAACCGATGCCAAAGCCAATGGAATGCGATTTAAGTGCAAGACTGGAAAATGCATACAGCTGCTCCGGTGTAAATGCCTTGAGATAGTCAGCTTTGGCGAATGGAAACAAAGCTTCTAACAGCTGCAGGGAATATGCCGCTTCAACAGTTGTCGCTACCAGGCCAAAGAATAAGGCGAGGAGTGCAATATTTTTGTTTACGGGTTTCGTTAGGATAAAGAGTAACCATGAAAAAACAATAGTGATAATAACCAGGAATAATTCACAAGCAATACCCCACCGCCACAACGACTCCATTGCCTGTAGATTAGAAGCGGTTGCAAATGCGTTGCCCGTCACTATTATTTTTCCCCGGAAATAAAATTCCTGTACAGCACCGAGAATAATAATCACCAGGTAAAGCAGGCCTGCAACTCTGGCGTAGGCTTGCGCTTTAGATGAAGGAATGTGCGTATTCATTTATTTTCTGATTTGATGAGTTCATATCAAAATTCATGATATCTCTGCAAGGTATTAATTAATTGAGATCTATAGCAGGGAAAAAATAGGCCATTTCAGTTTATAGCCCGATCAGATCGCACCTTAGCATTTTAAGCAAAAGCCGCAATTCTTCAACAAACAACTAAGAACTTTAGATTTAAAATTACAAGGAAACACGCCTGAACCATTTCATAACATCATCACACTTTTATATGTCGTGATGACGACATGTAAAAGTTGCACGACAGGGGCCGGGGGGAGGATGCAACCATGTCGTGTTTTCATCGCGTTTTGTTATGTCGTGATGCAATCATATCGTGTCTTGATGCAATCACATCGTGTTGCGATGATGTTTTAGAAAAGTTGTGTCACCGGAAGGAGTAGTCATCAGCAGATTTGTCGCGTTTTCGAACGAACAAAACGTGTCGTGATGCAATCACGTCGTGTTTGCGTGCAGTTTTTTCATGTCGTGATGAGGACACGTTGTAGCTTGATGCAGTTTTTGATCGGAAATGCATTATTTCGAATAAAATGGAAGGTTTCTCATGATTCATTCATGCTATATGCTTATTTTTGCTAAAATTCAGGTGTAAAAATGAGGGTCCTGCGTTTCTTTTTTGCCGCATACTTTTTAATCCCTGCGCTATTATTTTCAACAAGCGTTTCTGCTGAAGACCAGGATTCGATTCATTTCCGCGATGTGCCGTTGGCAGAAGGACTGAAGATGGCGCAGGCAGAGAACAAGCCTGTATTCCTGATGGGCTTTGCTTCGTGGTGTGAGCATTGCGCGAAGATGAAATCGAAGGTGTTTCATGAAAAAGCAGTTGCTGATTTTTTTAATGCGCACTTTGTATGTATCAAGAAGGACATGGAAAAGGAGGAAGGCATTATGTTGCATAACCGGTTTCATGTGAAATCCTATCCTGCATATATATTTCTGGATGCAAACGGAACAACGCTTTACCAGGCCATAGGTGAGCGAACTGATACTACGATGATTGAGCTGGGTAAGACGGCACTTAATCCTGCAAAGCGGTTTCCGACATTGAAAGACCAGTTCGAGCGGAATATTTCTAATTCCGACAGCTGCTTCACCTATGTGTATGCCTTGCGCAGCGGCATGCTCGACTGCAGTGAGCCTGCAAGCAAGCACCTGGCAACGCAAACAGATGAACAATTGCTTACATCTGCGAACTGGAAGATCATTGCCAACTGCATCATGGATATTAATTCACGTGAAATACAGTTTGTGCTTAGGCATCAAAAGGAATATGGAGCGATTGCTTCACCGCTGCGCGTGGAACGCAAGATTGTGAACCTTGCTGAGGAATTGCTGTCTCCGTCTGTCACTTCGCGTGATTCAAACGGCTATTTCAGAAGACGTCCGTTGGCAGAAGGAATGCATCATCCTAAAGTGGATTCGCTCTTGTTTAAATATGATCTTAATATTTATGACCAGCTTGGCAACTGGGATCTATACAGGAAAACTGCTGATGCATCGACGATGACGTTTGCAAAAAATGATGCTTCTACGCTGAAAGAGATTTCAAATAATTACGCTGCTTATGTTACTGATACAGCATCGTTGCTGATGGCAGCCAACTGGGTGAAGCGTGCTATTCAGCTGAACGATGAATATAACTTATATATTACAGGTGCAAAGCTGTATCAGAAAGCAGGGGATAAGAAGTCGGCAATTGAAATGGCTCAGAATGGAAAAGATCTTGCCATGAAATATGGTTTTAACCATGCTGATGCGGATGCTTTGCTGATTGCGCTTCAGCGTTGAGTGAAATTAAGTTGATTGAGATTCAGAGATTAGAAAAGATTCCTCATTTCGCTTCGCTTCATTCGGAATGACAAGTGCTGTTATATGGGCGGGCAGTCAATTGCGGCTTTAAAGCCGCAATTGACTGCAGGTTCCCTCCAACTATGTCATTCCGAGCGCAGCGAGGAATCTTTTTAAAGAGGTCATAAATAGTGTTTCTTTAATATGCGAATCAAACGCGTTTAAATCTACTGCTTGCAAACATTAACTACAAAACCAAGAGTACAATCCATCGATCTGCTGCGCGGGCTGGTGATGATCATTATGGCGCTGGATCATACACGCGACTTTTTCCATTGGGATACAGCTGTAGGCCATGATCCGCTTGACTTTGTAACTACATCACCAATTCTCTTTCTTACGCGCTGGATCACGCACTTCTGCGCTCCTGTGTTTGTATTTCTAAGCGGAACATCGATCTTTTTTGTAAGTCAGCGAAAAACAAAGAAAGAGCTTTCGTTTTTTCTTCTCACACGAGGCTTGTGGCTGATATTCCTTGAGCTTACTATTATTTATTTCAGCTGGCAGAATAATTTTCACTATTACCTTTTAATACTGCAAGTGATCTGGACGATAGGATTGAGCATGGTGCTGTTATCCGCATTTATCTGGCTGCCACGAAAGGTGCTGTTTGCGCTGGGAGTGTTGATAGTGCTTGGTCATAATGAGCTGGACAGGTTCCGGACTATTACGGATACTCTTGGAGGTGAAATTTGGTCTGTTCTTCATGTTCCTCACATCTTTTTCTTCCCCGGTAATCATAAAGTGCTCGTACTATATCCTGTGCTTCCCTGGTTTGGATTGATGATGCTTGGTTTTTGGTTTGGTGAACTTTACAGGAAGGACTATCCTGCAGAGAAAAGGCGTAAGGCGCTGCTGTGGCTGGGGTTCGGAGCTGTCTTGTTGTTTGTTTTATTGCGCACAGGAAACTTTTATGGTGATGCAAAGCTTTGGCAACAGCAGTCGAATACAATCTACACCATTCTTTCTTTTGTCAATACAACTAAGTATCCGCCATCACTTTTATATATACTCATGACCATCGGCCCTGCCATGTTGTTCCTTGCATTTATGGAGGGAATACAAAATCGGATAACAAACATTGTTACTGTTTACGGCCGTGTTCCTTTGTTTTATTACATCCTTCATTTTTACCTGCTGCATTTAACACTGTGGATCTTGTTTTTTGCAACAGGCCATACAACGGCAGAGCTTGATTTTGAAAACCGCTTTGCAGGCATTCCGCAGAGCTTTGGTTTTCATCTCTGGCAGGTATATATAATTTGGATAACAGTTGTTGCTGTGCTTTATTTTCCGTGCAGGTGGTACGACAAGTACAAAAGTACGCACAGGCAATGGTGGCTTAGCTACCTCTAGTCTTACTTTTCTATTTCACATTCGATGTTCAGGCTGACAACAGGTCGAAAAGGATCGGAAGAAATAACAATGATCGTTTTGTTGTCGTTGCCCGGTGTTTCAGGACTGCTGTAGTTCAATGATAGCTTTGCTGTTTCTCCCGGTTGCAGAAGATTTTTTTCAAGATGCACGATGGCGTTGGCGCTGCTGGATTTAGCGGTGTGAATGGTAAGCGGCTTTTTGCCTTCATTGGAGATGATAAAATCATGATCCTTCTTATCACCCGACTTCACCTTGCCAAGGTTGACTTTCTCTTCTGAAAACTTTATCCGTGGTGCAGCGCCTGAATCTTCCGCTGTCATAGGTGGAAAATATTCTTCTACTGTGGCGGTCACGCTGATCATCTTTTTCGGGATCACTGTATCATTGGTGTTCAGCTGCACCTTGTCTATAAAGTATCCGTAGTTGTTTCTTTTTGAGCCATCAAAGCTGCAGACAATCATTCCTGTTGCGCCGGGCTCCAGTTCAGAAGGTGTTGCCTTCATCATTAAATATGCAGGCACATATTGAAATGAAAGGGTCATCTTTTTATCCCATGTGTTCATGATCTTGATGGAATCGGTCTTAACTTCATTAGTTTTCACCTTGCGCAATGCAATAAAATTCACCGACAAGCGGAGGTTGCCGATCTTCTTTGGATAATCATCCTTCATGGTAGGCGTTCCTTCCACCATCACACGCTGTGCATTGGTGAAGGAAAAAAACAAAATTGCTGCTGTTAAAGAAAAAAGTGATTTTAAAAGATGCATACTTTCAGCAGTGCGAAGTGCAGGTTATTTAGGGGCTACAATGGATTGCTTTAGTATAAGCTTGACTAATTCATTCATGTCCATGCCGTCGAAGGTTCCCGAAGTCATGAGCAGTAAAACTTTGTTTTTCCAGTCTTTGTCAATGAGAAAATCTTTCATGGCCTCTGCATCGGTAAAGGTGATAATGCTCTCTCTTGCAAATGCTTTTTTCACCTGGCCTGTTGTTATTGGCTTTAGCTTCTTATGCTCGATGGTGTGCGGATTGAAATAAACAATCGCCTCGTCCGCTCTGTCCATGGAACCTTTGTACTCATTTAAGAAACTATCATTCAGGCTGCTGAAGGTATGCAGCTCCATGCAGGCAACTACTTCCTTGCCTGCATATTGTTTCTTGACGGCTTCAATGGTGGCTTTCAGCTTGCTCGGTGAATGCGCGAAATCCTTATATATAACTGTTGAATCAGTTCTGCCAAGCAGCTCAAGCCGCCTGGCTGCGCCTTTGAAGGAAGATATGGCGGAATAAAAGCGTTCGTCATTAATACCTAAAGCATTGCAGATGTTCCGTGCTCCTTCCACATTCATCAGGTTGTGCTCGCCAAATACATGCAACGGGATCTTCTTCTTCGGCTGCGGCTCTAAATAGGTGATGTCATTCAGAATCTGGTGCCATGGAATTCCATAGGGAATCTTTTTGCACTTGCTCGTTGATTCGTCCACCACCTTCTTCACTTCTTTGTCCTGGTCACAGTATATTAACGTTCCGGATGCAGGAATAGTATTGGCGAAGATTCTGAATTGTTCAACGTAATTGTCGTACGTGGGAAATACATTGATATGATCCCATGCAATGCCGCTGATTAAACCTATGTCAGCCTTGTACAAGTGAAACTTTGGTCTACGGTCAATTGGAGAAGATAAATATTCATCACCTTCAAGCACAATGACAGGAGCATCAGACGACAGCTTTACTGTATTGTCAAAGCCTTCCAGCTTTGCGCCAACCATAAAATCAAAGTTGACATGATTGTGCTTCAGCACATGCAGCACCATGGCTGTAATGGTTGTCTTGCCGTGACTGCCGCCGATGACAACGCGCTTTTTATCCTTCGAAAATTCATACAGATATTCAGGGTAGGAGTAGATTTTAATACCTAATTCCTGTGCACGCAAAAGTTCCGGGTTGTCAGCGCGTGCGTGCATGCCGAGAATAACGGTATCAATATCAGGGGTTATCTTTTCAGGAAACCAGCCGATAGGTGATGGCAGTAAGCCATTGATCTTCAGATTTGTTTTCGACGGTTCTGCAATTTCATCGTCAGATCCTGTGATTATATATCCTTTATTGTGAAGAGCAATTGCCAGGTTGTGCATGGCAGCACCACCAATGGCGATAAAATGAAAATGTTTCCCTTTGGAAACGTCTTGTTTTCTTGAAGTTGCTTTTTGAACCATATGCTAATCAAAAATACTCACTATTTAAACGTATTCTGATTTCAATTTCGTATCAATTCGCACATTATTACTAACAATGTAGTTACTTTTGGGCAAAATAAAACGAGACGTGCAATTAACTACTATCAATACCGGCTATTTTAAGCTTGACGGCGGCGCCATGTTTGGCGTAGTGCCTAAGTCCATATGGAATAAGGTTAATCCTGCTGACGATAATAACATGTGTAATTGGGCCTTACGCTGCCTTTTGGTGGAAGAAGGCGACCGCCTGGTGCTTATCGACAATGGAATAGGGGATAAGCAGGATGATAAGTTCTTTTCTTACTATTATTTGCATGGCGACGATACGCTGGAGAAATCACTTAACAAGGCTGGCTATGGCTTTGATGATATAACAGATGTTTTTCTAACCCATTTGCATTTTGATCACTGCGGTGGCAGCATTAAATGGAATAGCAGCAGAACCGGCTATGAGCCTGTATTTAAAAATGCGATTTACTGGAGCAATGAAAAGCACTGGCAGTGGGCAGTTCATCCCAATGCACGTGAGAAAGCAAGTTTTTTGAAAGAAAATATCTTACCGATTATGGAAAGTGAGCAGCTGCGGTTTTTGGATGAAGGTGATCAGTTGTTTGAAGGTTTCGGCGTTAAGTTCGTGTATGGTCATACCGAAGCGATGATGCTGCCACATATTAAATACAAAGACAAAACAATTATTTACTGCGCTGATCTGTTGCCATCAGCGGGGCACATTCCATTGCCGTATATAATGGGATACGATGTGCGTCCATTGATTACGCTGGATGAGAAGATTAAATTTTTGAACGAGTCAGTAAAAGACAATACCGTTCTCTTTTTTGAGCATGATCCTAAAAATGAATGCTGCACAATTCAGCAGACGGACAGAGGGGTAGCGAAGAAAGAAGCAATGCCGCTAGCAGCTGTTCTTTAAATAAGCTGGATTATTTGAATACACAGCATAGCACATAGTGTGCTGAGCGAAGCAATTAAAAAACGCGGTTGTTTTTTAAAAAGAAATAGAACACTTAAAACGATTGCAATATAAATAAGGCAGGTATCGAGAACGGAAATAAATACACTGCCTGTAACTGCATAGGGCAGATGTTCTATCCAAAGTGCAATTGTATTTAAAACGTGAACTAGCAAGGCAACCAATTTACCAAGCAATAGTGCACCTGCAGTCCATGGTGAAATAAGCAGCAAAAGGAGGCCGCCATAGATTATTGCAGCAGAAAGATGAAGGATGACAAGGTTAGAAAGAATGAAATAGTTAGGAAACCGGTGGAAATAGTATAGCATTAACGGAAAAGTTGTTATCTCTGCTGCTAGTGAAACACTTACCATACTCCATATTTCCCGAAGCAGTAAATTATTGATGTCAAACAGATTGAATATCTTTTCATAAAGCAGAATAATGCCAATTACAGAAAGATACGAAAGCTGAAAGCCTGCATCCATTATATACATTGGATTCCAGCACAGCAGTATTAATCCTGATGCTGCGATAATATTCCACGAATTCTTTTGCCTGTCGATCGCCATTCCTAAAACAACTAAGCCAAGCATTGCTGCTGAACGCAACACCGGAGGTGATAAGCCTGCCAACAGTGCATAGCTTCCTAAAAAGAAAATAAGAATAATTGCTTTGAGAATTTTTGTTGCACGCTTTCTGTTCATGAAAAATAAAAGCCTGTCAAGCACAACGAAAATAATTCCAACGTGCATGCCTGAAACGGACAGTATGTGTATCGTTCCTGTTGCTGCAAATGCATTCATTGTTTCTTTATCGATATTGCTTTCATCACCAAGCGTTAAAGCAGACAGCACAGCATAGTCCTGTCCTTCAACTCCGTTTTTCTTAAATATTTCAAGCAGCTTTGATCTTATAGCAAGCGCTTTTTCAATCAATGAATTGCCTTCATGATGACCTAGCATTGTCCATTCGTTGCTTTTTACATATGAACGATGATAGATATTGTGATGTATCAGGTATTGTGTGTAGGAACGCTGAATGGAGTCACCGTTAAGCTTTATGTCAACAGGCTGAGAAGTAAAAGCTACCAAATCTCCATAATGCAAATTCACCGATGCTGAATCTTTCTTAAAATAGATTATGCATTGTCCAATTGTATTATGCCATGACCTTACAGATTTAACCTCCGTAATCTGTAATACGGTTTGATAGCTTTTCTTCTTTTCAATGGGTTGCTGATCAACTACACCAATGAATAATGTGGCGTTATCGACCTTGCTAAAGTGTCTCTTGTCAGTAATTTCAGAGCGAACATGAGTGATTGCATAGCCGCAAATGAAAGCCAATGTATAAATAGCAATACCTGTAGTCCAGCGGTTATTCCATGTTACAAACTTATGCGGCCATAGTATTTGTAACAGCAGCCATACCAGGGGAAGGGTGCAGGCAATAAGGAAGAAAGTTGGAATAACGAATCCTATATATACATTAAAAAGAATTCCAAGTATAAATGGAATGAGTGCTTTTAATATAGGTGCCTGATTCAAGTTCATGGTGATGAATCAAAGCTGAAAAGTAAAAGAAGTTATTTAGAAATCAAAGGCGGGCTTGTGAGGCGTCCACCACAAAGACATTCCTGTAGTAGAAGCCAATGATGTCTTCATAAGTGTAACCAAGCTTCGCCATTTGCATGGCACCTTCCTGGCAAAGACCAATGCCATGTCCGTATCCTCTTCCATTGAACTCCAGCGTATCACCCGATTGATTGATGCTGAAGTAAGCAGATTTAAACCGCCAGTCTTCGCGGATGGTACGGGCGCTTACCGTTGCATCAAAAACTTTAAGAGCAGATTCTCTTTTGTCAGGGAAATAGCAGAAGGTGGTGTCGCAAATATCTGTTGTGCCTTCAAAAGTGCCTGATATCTTTTTCTTGTGCAGGTATTGCAGCCAGTCGTTCAAGGTAATCTTGCGATCCCATGCAGCATGCAGGCTGTTGACGCAAAATGGATCGCAGATAGATTGAAGGTAGGGGACAGGCTTGCTCCAAACCTCATCGGCAGCTGCAGTTTGCCCTCCGCAGTTGCTGTGATAGGCAGCAATAATAATGGAATGCGTGCTGTCGACAATCACCCTGTTCTTTGTTTCTGCAACTGCTGTTGCAATAATTTTGTGGTTGTTCCAGATGCCTTTATATGCCTGGCAATGTACTTGGTCGCAGAGATTGAAGCCTTCAGCTGCATGGCGCTGTAAATGCCCCAATGCATATGTTCTGCAAAGAATAGCCTGCACTTTATAGAATTCAGCCGTGGCGTCTGATCCGCCTTCCGCAGCCACAGCGCCTTCCACATATTTTTCAAGCCCGATTACATTTAAAAAACGAAGTGAATTGCCTCTTTCTGTTACTTCCAGGTCGTTGTAATACGATGCGCTTGTGCGCTGTGAACCAATGGGACCGAGATAAAAGCTTGAATTGCTGTTTTTGCTGATGAAGCGCAGTTTGCCGAAGCTGCCGTACTGTCTTTTGTCAGTAGAAACCTGGACGATACTGTCTGACGAGTTGAGTATAACTGATTCGCCTCTCTTTATCGTTACCACCTTTCTCTTATCAGAGAAAACATAATAAGTTCCATTTACAGAAGTGAACGAAACTGTAGATATGCGCTTTGCTGACTGCACTTCCACACGCAGGTTCATAGCGTGGGTGGACATGCAAATGCAGAAAAGGATAAATACAATAAGCTTAATTCTCATACTACTTCTTCAGCGCAGCAAACATCAAAGATGCTGTGCGTGCTGAAGCGCCCTTACCTCCAAGCTTTTCTTTCAATTGCAGGAAGTTATTTTTCATTTCAGCACGCTTGTTTTGATCATAAACGATCTTCTTCAGCTCCTCTGTGATGTTTTTCGTTGTCAGATCATTCTGGATAAGCTCCTTTACAATCTCTTTATCCATGATCAGGTTGACTAACGAAATATACTTCACATTAACAAGCGAGCGGGCTATGTAGTAAGAAACTTTTCCACCTTTATAACAAACAACTTCAGGCACTTCAAACAGGGCTGTTTCAAGGGTTGCCGTGCCGGAAGTCACCAGTGCTGCATATGCGTCCATCAGCAGCTCATGCGTCTGGTTAAAAACAATCGATACATTTTTATTGCCAATTATTTCTTTATAAAAAGCTTCAGGTACAGAAGGAGCGCCGGCAATTATAAACTGATGGTCTTTGAATTCATCAATTACAGAAAGCATCAGCGGCAGCTTGACAGCTATTTCCTGCTTACGGCTGCCGGGCAATAATGCAATAACCGGTTTGCCGGAATAAGGATTTTTATCTGCAGCCGCGGATGTTGGGTCTAATGCATCAAGCAGGGGATGACCGACGAAGTCAACTTCGTAATTGTGTTTTTTGTAAAAATCTTTTTCAAAGGGAAGGATTACAAACATACGGTCCACAAAGCGCCTGATCTTGTTCACACGCGATTCCTTCCATGCCCACACCTGCGGTGATATATAGTAAAACACTTTAAAGCCATTCGTCTTTGCAAACTCGGCAATGCGCAGGTTAAAACCCGGATAATCCACAAGTATCACGACATCGGGCTTATAGCTGAGAATATCCTTTTTGCAAAAGTCAATGTTGCGAAGAATTGTTTTGAGGTTCATCAGCACTTCTGTAAAGCCCATGAATGCCAGATCGCGGTAATGCTTGACCAGCTCGGCACCCTGTTCCTTCATCTTGTCACCACCCCAGCAGCGGAATTGCGCTGATGCATCCAGCTTCTTCAGCTCCTTCATGAGGTTGGCTGCGTGCATGTCGCCTGATGCTTCGCCTGCTATGATGTAGTACTTCATCAGCTCATTAACATTTGACGATGCATGATGATATAAATAAATGCAAGCAGAAAAGTGGCAAGCAATATACCCTTGCCGGATTGCTCCTTATCCCACTTGAGCATATATAAACGGAACAGGATCAGGTTCGCGCAGATAGCAACCAATTGAATGGTGCGCGGAGTAAGGATTTGTTCTTTATTGAAATGCCACAAAGCCCATTCATTCAATTGATAGATGAGATAGTAGAACGTAAGAGGTATTGCAGCGCCAACAGCAGCGCCGAACCATAAATTATCTCTATAAAAAAGCTTTTTCAACATTTATATCAAACTATTTCTCGCAGAGGCGCAGGGGTTTTCCTCTGCGATCTTTGCGTCTCTGCGTGAACCCTCAACACAGGTATTAAAACTTCCAGTTGTTTAAGAACGGTATTGCATGATGCGCTGTTAAATCAAACTGCACAGGCACAACAGAAACATAACCACTATCCAGTGCATGAACATCTGTATCCATTCCGTTATCATAATTCTGAAATTTGCCAGTGAGCCAGTAATACTTACGCTGATTGGGATCCAGGCGCTCATCAAACTCTTCTTCCCACTTTGCCATAGCCTGCCTGCACACCTTCACACCTTTTATTTCACTCAGCGAAAGCTTCGGTATGTTCACATTCAGCAGCGTACCTTGTGGCAAACCATCTTTCAGAATATTCTTTGCAATGATCTTAGCAAAATGCTTTGCAGGATTCATATCAGCCTGGTGAGAATAGTTCATTAATGAAAAGCCAACAGAAGGAATGCTTTCAATAGCGCCTTCCATAGCAGCACTCATAGTGCCGGAATAAATCACATTGATAGAAGAATTATTGCCGTGATTGATGCCGCTGACGCACAGATCCGGCTTACGATGCAGTATTTTATCAATGGCAATCTTGACACAATCAACGGGAGTGCCTGAACACTGCCATCCGTAAATGCCGCTATGAATTTCCACTTCATCTAATCGCAGTGGATTATTGATGGTAATAGCATGTCCCATGCCGCTTTGCGGGCTGTCGGGGGCAACAACGATCACCTCGCCGATCTCCATCATCGTATCCATCAATGCGTGAAGGCCTGGCGCAGTTACCCCGTCGTCATTGGTAACCAGTATTATGGGTTTGTCTTTTTTCGTCACGCGGCGAAGGTAATTAAAACATAGCCCACGGTTCAAACAGATCTGCGTGACTTGTTATTTACTATCCTATTAAAAGTCCTGTGGAAAAATACTTACCCACATGACATTTGTCATGTTTTCATCGGACGCTGATAAATTCCTTTGCCAAAACAAAATTTAAAAAGGAGGTCGCATGAATTTAGATTTACTGATAGGCTGCATTGTATGGATTACCCTTGCTGTTTTCTTTTCTGCTTTCATCATCTATTTCGACAGGAAGAAATTCAGCACTCCGCAGCTTGGCTTCTATTACCTCGCTATGTTCTTTATTTCAGGTGTGCTGCTGCTGGCAGTAACCTTAACATCTTAATGCTATTCACAACTAAACAGAAAATATGATCTCAACAGCCCTGAATAACAGGATGCAAAAGTTTACGGTGCCTGCCGAGTTGAAGCGATCGGGTATATATCCTTATTTCCGCCCTATTGAAGAAAATTATGATACGGAAGTAGTGATCAATGGCAGGCGGGTGCTGATGTTCGGCTCAAACAGTTATTTGGGACTTACTAATCATCCGAAAGTAAAGGAAAGTGCTCGTCTTGCCATTGATAAATATGGTACAGGATGTTCAGGATCGCGTTTCCTGAATGGCACTTCAACTTTGCACCTTGAGTTGGAAGAACGCCTGGCTGCTTTCACAGGTAAGCAGGCTGCATTAGTGTTCAGCACAGGCTATCAAACGAATCTTGGCGTTGTCGCCACTTTGACGGGCAGGCATAACTATATTTTCCTGGACGAAATGAATCATGCCTCCATCATTGAAGGGAGCCGGTTGTCTTTTTCACGTGTCTTCAAGTATGAACATAACAACATGGCAGAGCTGGAATTTCAGCTACGTAATGCTCACGAGCATGCCATCAAGCTCATCGTAGTGGATGGCATTTTTAGCATGGAGGGCGACGTAGCTGATTTACCGGCTATTGTGGAGCTGGCGAAGAAGCATCACGCTACAGTAATGGTGGATGATGCACATAGCCTTGGTGTACTGGGAAAACATGGTGAAGGAACAGCCGCTCATTTTGGATTGACAGATGAAGTGGACCTGATCATGGGAACATTCAGCAAATCGCTTGCTTCGCTGGGCGGCTTTATTGCCAGCACGGCAGATATCATCAATTACCTGAAACATCATGCACGTTCACTCATCTTCAGCGCAAGCATTCCGCCATCTGCTGTTGGTGCTGCTCTGGCAGCGCTTGACATTATGCATAAAGAACCCGATCGTATTCGTCAGCTGCTCAAGAATACGCATTACATGAGCAATGCATTAAAGTCGCTGGGCTTTGATTTAGGTAAATCTTCAACACCCATCATACCCATCTTCATACGCGACAACCTGGCAACATTCCAGATGACAAATATCCTTTTGAAAGCCGGCGTGTTCGTAAATCCTGTGGTGTCACCGGCTGTACCAAGCGATTCATCGCTGATCCGTTTATCCATGATGGCAACACATACAAAAGAGCAGATGGATACTGCTATAGAGAAAATATATAATGCGGCAAAACAGGTTAACGTTTTTGCTATTCAGGAAATGCAGGAAAAATGAAAACACAAATTAAAAAAGCTGAAACGAAAGCAGAGATAAATCAATTCATTGATTTCCCTCATGCGTTGTATAAAGGCGATCCTAACTATGTGCCCGAGCTGTTCATAGCACAAAAGAAATTATTTGATCAGAAGAAGAACCCTTTTTTTAAGCATGCCAGCGTTGAATTCTTTCTTGCAAAGAAGAATGGTGCCCTGGCGGGACGTGTAGCAGTAATTAAAAACGGAAACTACCTGCGTTTCACAGGCGAACCGCATGGCTTTTTTGGCTTCTTCGATGTTATCAATGATTACGAAGTTGCAGAAGCATTATTGAGAAGGGTGAATGAATGGGCTAAGCAGAACGGGTTTGAAGAAATAATCGGCCCGGTGAATTTTTCTACCAACGACACGTGCGGTATCTTAATTGATGGCCATCATGCTCCCCCGGTCATTATGATGACTTACCACAAGGATTACCATCAGCGCTTTCTCGAGCAATTCGGCTACACCAAGAAGATGGATCTGCTCGCTTACCGCATTTCACCTGAGGTAGGAGATAAGAAGGTGCTGCGCATACACCATAACCTGGAAGAGCGTCTGAAGAAGCAAGGAATCACCATCCGCAGGATGAACATGAAAAACTTTAAACAGGAGGTGAACAACATCCGCGAAGTGTACAATGCTGCATGGGAAAAGAACTGGGGCTTTGTGCCGATGACAGCGGAAGAGTTTGACTTTGCAGCAGAGGACATGAAAGCCATTGTGGATGTTGACTTTGCATATATAGCAGAGCATAACGGTAAGGCCATTGGGTTTTCTTTAACTATCCCTAATCTGAATGAAGTATTCATTAAAATGAAGCGTGGTCGCCTCTTTCCAACAGGTTTGTTCAAGCTGCTGTATTATAAGAATAAGGTGAAGACCATGCGCGTGCTTACGTTAGGGGTTGTTGAAGCATACCGCAAAACAGGCATTGATGCCTGCTTTTATGCACGCAACCTGGAAACAGCAAAGAAGAAAAACATTCAATGGGCAGAGGCATCGTGGATACTGGAAAACAACCTGCTTATGAACCGCGCGCTGCAGAATATAGGTGCAGAGGTTTATAAGAAGTACAGAATTTACGAGCATGCAGTACAATAGAATTTTGATGTTAACAGATTGCCACAAAGGCACAAAGGCGCTAAGAAAGCACAAAGGCCTTCGTGAAACTTTGTGCCTTAGTGTCTTAGTGGCAAAGATTGAATGAAGAAGGTACTCATCACCGGCGCCAGCGGCTTTATCGGCAGCTTCCTGGTGGAAGAAGCTTTGCATCGTGGCTATGAAGTGTATGCAGGAATACGCTCTTCTTCCAGCAAAAAGTACTTAACTGATCAGCGGATTAGGTTTTTTGATATCGATTTTTCAGATAAAGAAAAGCTGAAACGACAATTAGCGGATTTCAAAGCTAAGCACGGACGGTTTGATTATATAGTTCATAGTGCCGGTATAACAAAGGCAAAAACAAATGCTGAATTTCAAAAGGTAAATTTCCATTACACGCAAAACCTTGTCAACAGCCTCATTGCTGCAGACTGCATTCCTGAGAAGTTCATCTTTATCAGCAGCCTGGCAGCCTTTGGTCCCGGCGCAAGCAGGAAGCCCATTAAGCACACTGATATGCCTAAGCCAATTACTTCGTACGGTGAAAGCAAGCTGAATGCGGAAAAATATCTTCAGTCACTCAATGATTTCCCTTACCTCATCATCCGCCCTGCAGCCGTGTATGGTCCGCGGGATCATGAGTTTTATGTTTTATATAAGGTGATTAACAGGAGAATTATTCCTTATGTGAGCTTGAAAAATCAATTGCTAAGCTTTGTCTATGTGACTGATCTTACCAAAGCAGTTTTCGATGCTATTGAATCGCGGATATATCGTAAAGCATACTTTGTTTCTGATGGAATTATATATACAGTTTTTGGCTTTAATGAGACCATAAGGCAGCATCTTAAGAAGCGTGCTGCAAGTGTAGTTATCCCTGCGGCTATTGCTAAGCCAATAGCTTTTTCTGTTGAGAAGCTTTCTGCCTTGTTTGGAAAAGTAGCTACATTTAACCGTGAGCGGCTAAAAGAGTATGAAGCTTTTAACTGGACATGCGACATTGCACCGTTGAGAAATGATCTGAATTTTGATCCTGATTATGATCTTGAAAGGGGAATGTTTGAAACCATTAAATGGTATAAAAAAGAAGGATGGTTGTGACATCTGCGAATTACGAAATGAAGAATCAGAATTTACGAATTACCACATTCGTATATTCGTACCACTTCGTAATTCGTAGATAAATTTCGCTACAGAAGCTTAAATAAATGACTTTCTACTGGAGTAAGCAGCATGGTGCTTATATAACGCTTATCACTGCATGGCTTGCCGCAGTGCTTGCCAGTCATCGTATTTACTGGCTGCAGCTTGGAATACTCATTCTTTTATTATCAGGATTTAATTTCTCTGAGCTTATAGCAGAAAAATATAAAAGAAAATCTCCTTTACCTAAAGATAAAGCGGCCTGGATGCTGATCTATTTTGCTTTGGCATTAATAACTGCATCGCTGATTTTGATCGTGCATCCATTCCTGAAATACTTTCTGCCGTTCTTTCTGGCAGGCTCAGTTGCCTTTGCAGTATTGTCTTATAAGCGGATGCAAAAGAGTCCCGCTGCTGAGCTATTGGTATTTGCTTTGTTCTCCCTGGCCGGGTTGCTTGCTTATCTGCCTGCAGAAGACCCTTCTTCAGAAATGTTTATTACACTTTTTATTTCAATGGTTGTATATTTTGGAGTAAGCATATTCATGGTAAAGGTGCGGCTGCATAAATTGCCGCTGTATTCAGTATACTTATATATAGTCTTCGCTTCTATGCTGCTATTGGGTGTTACCGGTGCAACAAAGCTGTCACTGGCATTGATCGTTTTGCTGATAATTAAATCTCTGCCGGTGACAGCTTTCTATAAATGGTATGAAAGCCTGAAAATCAAAACCATCGGTATGATGGAAACAGCGTCACACGTGGTGTTTGTGGTGCTGGTATGGAGACTTTCCCTTTAAATATCACGCAGAGTGCACAGAGAACGCAGAGAAAAACAAACCTGCCTTTGCGCTCTCTGCGTCTCTGCGAGAAACAGTTATTTTTTCTCCGGCGGCAGCAACACTCCATCAATCACATGAATAATTCCATTCGATGTCGGAATAGAAGCAAGAATGTTAGCGCCGTTAACAGATACTTTGCCATCCTTCACAGCCATGGTAACATTGTCCCCATTCACTTCTCCAATTACCTGTCCATCTTTAAAGCTTTCGGGCTTGAACACACCAACGCTTACATGATATTGAAGGATGTTCTGCAGATCACTTTTCTTTTCAGGCTTCATCAGCTCGTCGAGTGTTCCCTTTGGCAGCTTGTCGAAGGCTGCATTGGTGGGAGCAAACACGGTGAAGGGTCCTGCATTGGATAATGCATTCACCAGCTCGCCGGCCTGAACAGCTTTTACAAGCGTGGTATGATCAGGAGAACCGGATGCCACCTGCACAATATTTTTCTGTGATTCATCATCCTTCACATTCATCTGTCCCACTTCTCCGCCTGGAGCGGATGAATTGCCCGATACATTTGTAGAGGCCGTTGATTCTTTCGTTTCATTGCCTGTGCTGCACGATACAATAGTGAACATGGATGCTGCCGCAAATAACACAATGAAATACTGTAGTTTTTGTTTCATACGATTTATGTTTAATAGTTTTATATATCAAAAGTAGAAGAGCGCTTTAAAGAAAAATATGAGTAAAATCAGTAAAAATCTTATTCCCCCTTTGAAGGGGGTAAGGGGGATGTAACCTGACTTTTTATCATTTTCGATTTCATATATAAAAGCAACAATCCGTATTGACTTCTTGTCAAAACGCCGTAACTCCTGGTTCAAAATCTATAGCCTATTCCCAATTGTACCCGCAGCAGAAGGTTTTGTGCAGGCGGTTCTTGCAAGGAGTTAAGTGATTCGGTGCTTTTATTATTGCGATGAAATGACAATCCCGCTTGAGCAGAAGGATCAATTACAAAATGATTGTAGAAAACAGCCTGGTATCCTGCGCACACTCCTCCTTCAAATGTTGTCAGACTATAGTTAGTTGCATTGGTGCTGACATTTGCGGGAACTACTGTTTGGCGGAAGTCATTATAACCCAGGAATGCTCCGGCAAAGAAGGCTGAGCAGGAACAATCCTCTTGCAGCAAATACCACCGGAACTCAAACGTGATTCTTTTAGTAACCTGGCTTATCCATTGTTCTTCATCGGTGGTAATACCCGGTGTAATATTCAAGCTGTAGTCGTGATTGAAATATATTTCACCGGATATAGCATAGCTCTTCGAATGTTGATCTATTGCAGACTGAAGCAATCCTAAGGCATCTGTTTTTAAGGAAAACCCCTCCGGCTGCAAATGCCTGCTATAGCGGCTTTGTGAAAATGCAAGAGCGGGTAATAAAATAACGCTTATAGTAAAATAGATTTTACCCCGGCAGTTTAGTGATGATGTTCCCATTGGCAAACATCAAAACGTTTTTTATGGTGAAATATTGGATAACGTTTGGCGGATTTACTGTGGCGTCAGGTATCCTTATCTGACGCTTTTAGATTAAACTGTCAGGTTGGGAAACCTTACAGCACAGAAAATCACTGTGCTATTAGGTTGACAGTTTGTCATTTTCTACGTTTTATTACTAAAATCAGTGATCTTTATTGTCTTCCGCTCAAAACGTCATAACTCTTTGATGAACAGATGGAATGTCTTTTAAAGAGGATAGGAAGAATTTTGAAAAGGATGGGAAGAATTTCAAATTCTTCCTATCTTCTTAATGCTAATGCCTGCACTGCTTCCATTGTTACCCTTAAAATGCATAATTTTATGAGCAGCAGCATTAGTAAGATTGGTATTCTTATCCAACAACCCCCTCTCATGATCCATGCTATCAGCCATTTTGTCAGGGTTGTGTGTGTGTTTAAAGAAGAATCAGGCAATATTTCAAAAAGAATGGGAAGAATTTGAAAAGTTACCTAACGTTTTTTTGCTAAGTTTTGTGTCTTGGGATTGGATAACGTTTGGAATATTAAAGAAGCAGCCAAAAGAGGGGGTTAGGATGCATGTCTCTCGTTGACCGCGAGAATGTATATAGGAAGCACGTTCCCATGATAACCAATGTCGCCCCCCTTTTGGCTGTATCATTAATCTTTATGTTATGCGCATAGTTTTTATTGTTCGTCGAATGACAGAATGTTGTAATCCTTGTCTGTCTCGACGAAAGCATTTTTCAACATCATTCCTCCTAATGGTACTCGTCCTCGAAACTGATGAAGGAAATGGTAGCGATAAATGTTGTTTGGATTTGAATTCTTTTGAATAGAATCAAGGTGAAATTCAAATTTTCTTAATTCATCTTTATCTTTTTGTAAACGGTCTTGACTAGTCGCTAATTGTTTAATCCAAAAACCTACATCGTTAATAGCTGATGCAAGCTCTAATGAATCTATTGCTCCATAGATATTGCCCTTCTCTTTCCGATGCCTGTCTTGAATCTCTTGATGCAATGCTACACTCGATGAATCAGTTTTAAGCGTCGATGAATTTCTTTCAACGTCCGTTGAATCTGTATGAATTGAACTTAATTTATCTTTTATTTTCTCTCGCACATATTCAATTTCCGTTACAGTGTCAATGGCTGTCGTCGAAACTGGCTCATAAGAGTCCGGGTTGTGTGCGTTCTTTGAAATGTACTCACTTATCTTTTCGTCAATGAGTGACTTATGCTTACACGATGATATTAATAAAGCTATGAAAGCAATTTTAAAAATTACTTTGTATTTATGGTTCATTATACACAGGAGTTTGTAAATTATTTGAAGTATCGCAGTTCCTAACGCTAATATTTTTCTCAATGAAATAAGTTTGAAAATCAAAGTAGTTTATGATTTCGCGCTCGCGCGATAAATCAACAAAGACCTTCCATTCTTTGCATTGCTCTTCAACTTCACGAAATGAGCTTTCTAATGCTTTTCTAATTTCATTATTATTTATTTCTCTAAATGTTCCACCATAAATATGATTAAGTGCAAAGTAGATACAATTTCTATGTGTTCGTCCTTTTATATTCCTATTATAAATTTTTCTATTGTCACCATTCAAATAGAAATAAATTAAAATGTCATTCCAGTCAACCACCAGTTCTGCATAACCAACAATATTATTATATCTGTGAACAACAGGATATCTTGAATAAAAATTACCTTTTAACAAGTTAAAAATCATTTCCTTGTCAGGATAATCAGGTTGTTCTTTAAACTCTTTGATTTCTCTATTAAATTTATTGTCCAATTTTTTAAGATAAACCTCCTCTGAATCATTATAAACTGGAATCGTAAGGATGTGGTTTTTAAAGCTCATTGTCTTTTTAATTTCTAAAATATTCTAATACCTTCTAACACTTAATCGTAGCGTTAAACTTGCGCATAACGATTGGCGGATTGACGAAGTGATTTTTACCCCTAAAAATAAAAATAGAAAAAATTATTTTCGTCAATCCGATTGTTAGCCGATTTTCTTTTCTGCAATTCATTACTCCTTAACAAACTTCTTAATCATTCGGGTATTTCCATTTAGTGCTTCAATAAAATAGCAGCCGGGTAATAGACAGTCGATGTCAATCGTGCTACCACTAGTATCATTGGAAAGATGATAGCCAATATTAGAAACCAGCTTGCCATTTATATCCAAAATTCTTAACTCTACATTTTTGTGTGCCAGTGATGAAAAAGAAACACTTAAAAATTGATGTGCAGGAATGGGCGTTAGCTGGAAGCTAAGATTTGAACCTTGCACTTCGGTGAAGCCTGTTATGTCGTCAGGTGTGTATTCCCAAAAATCATCTTGGGGATAGTTATTTTCATCTAAACCTGCTCCAACATATCCTTTATTACCAATAGTAAATGCCATTGCACCAAACCTTCCTGCACCGCTATAACTTGTTTTCTGCGTCCAGCTGTTGGCTGTAACATCATACTCCCAAAAATCATTATACGCGGCAACACTAATTTTTGCACCCAATCCTATATATCCCTTTGATCCCAAAGAAAAGCCAACTGCGCCATATCTACCCCCTCCCGGAAAATCCGCTTTTTGTGTCCAGGTATTTGCAGTTGAATCATATTCCCACAAATCAGCATAATAATTAGCTGATCTGTCCATTCCTGTACATACATATCCTTTTGTGCCAATGGAAAAACCGGCTGAACCCCTTTTGCCCAAACCAATAAAATCAGCCTTCTTGGTCCAACTGTTACTCAGGGTGTCATATTGCCAAACATCGGATGGATAAGTCCCGGGCAAAGTAAAATTATCACCCGCACCAACATATCCTTTTGCTCCAATTACGAATGCAAAGGATTCCAATCTTGCTGTTCCACCAAATGGAGCTTTCTGAATCCAGCTATTATTAGCAGGATTATATTCCCAGAAATCGTTTTCAAGTCCTATATCAGTTATTCCTGTGCCTACATATCCTTTGCCGCCTATAGAGAATCCTATTCCAAAACCTCTTACTTCGCCACCAAAATCTGCTATCTGTGTCCATGTGTTATTTACCTGACTGTATTCCCAAAAATCATTTCTATAATTGCCGTTCACATCATATCCTAAGCCCGAATATCCATTGGTTCCGATTGAGAATGCAACAGCTCCATCACGCGCAGTCCCGCCAAAATTGGCCTTCTGTACCCAACCCTCCCCCTGCAGAAAAACAGGCCAACAAATAATCAAGAATATTAATGATGTTCTTATTAGTTTAGTGGGAATAATTTTATTCTTCATACTCTTAAGTTGATAAATGAGGATATGCAATATCGGCTAACGTTTGGAAGATTAATGATGCAGCCAAAAGGGGGGATTAGGATGCGCATCTCTCGTTGTCCGCGAGAATGTATATAGGAAGCACGTTCCCATGATGACCAATGTCGCCCCCCTTTTGGCTGTATCATTAATCTTTATGTTAGCAGTTGTGCATTCTCCATTGTCAGCATTATTTATCAATAAACTCACTTTTCTCTTTTCTAATAAAGCTCACTTGCAACTCTTGTAGATTTTCCGCTTTATATAGTGCAAAGAATTCGGTGTCAAGTTCGTTTAACGGATTATCCTCGTATGATTTACTAAACCCTTCAATAGTTCCGTCAAGATTTTTCGTTATCTTCTCATGTTCCGTGTCATAAATTTTGTTTGCTCTTGTTACCAAGTCTGCAAATTTGTTAGCGCCAACAAGTTTTAAAGCGCTTGGTGTAAGTTTAGCGAATTGTCCGCTTGAATTATAATAGTATTGGTTAAAACCACCGTTATTAACTTCAGCTTCTAAGCACCAGATGACATAAATTGCTTGTTGAGGTTTAGAGAAAGTTAAAACAGTTTCGTACTCATCATCATCCTTAGTGAACTTTTGAGATAAGTTGTCAAAAATTGTCTGCAAGAGATTGTCGTCAGTTGTCTTATCAATAATATCTGCTGTCATATTTTTATAAATAGGTCTGTTTTTAAAGTCTTCAATTGATTTACTGATCTGTTCGTTCAAAGTGTCTTTAGATAACTTTTTACCATCTTTGTTTGATTGAGGAGAACACCCAAAAAGCTTAAATATTGCTGCAAACATTATCAAGATAATTAATGGTCGTCGTTGCTTCATTGCATAACTGCTAACGTTTGGAAGATTAATGATGCAGCCAAAAGGGGGGATTAGGATGCACGTCTCTCGTTGTCCGCGAGAATGTATATAGGAAGCACGTTCCCATGATTAACCAGTGTCGCCCCCCTTTTGGCTGTATCATTAATCTTTATGTTATGCCCAGTGTCTCTCGTCCGAAAGTGAACGTCCCCGACCAACTTAGGCAATAAATTTATTTCGTTGTTGTATTTGAATCTTTATATAAACGATAAACCAAACCTAATGAATATACAGTAAATCTTCCACCTAAAAAGTTTGCTCCATATCCGTTATAATAGCTGTGAATTTCTTTATAAATATCTGTTAGTCCGATTTGCATACCTATTTCGCTTCCAATATGCTTACCAAAGAAATATCCGACGGAAAATTTTGCATCAATTCCAAATGAACTTGTAGAAGGATTAGTTCCACTTACAGACTTAGGAGTGTTTTCATAAACGTAGCCACTACCATTAAATGAGAATCCGCTATCAACGTACTGTCCTTTAGATTCATCATCAATAAAATAAGGTATAAATCCAACATTAAAAAAACCATTTCCCTTGCTGAATTTTTGCTTGATGAGTAATGGTGCTGCAAGAATATAAAAAGTTGTTGTTACATCCTCACTTCTTGTATAGTAAGATGAGTGCATGTATCCTGGGTCAGGAGACCAATCGTAGGTGCTTGTATAATGAAATTTCCTTGCCTCGAAGTCAAATCCATAAGTAAAATAAAAATTGCAATTCCCATTCTTGCATAAAGCTACATCATGCATAAAGCTAAAATAAAATCCAATTGGGAAACTAGCTGTTGTGTCGCTTGGACTATTGATGTAACTATAATTTCTAATGTTTGAGAGATTAATACCTGCATTTAAGTAATTACTTCCTTGCATATCCTGTCCATAGCCATAGGTCATTGATAACGTTAAAAGGCAAATTGTAAGTGTCTTAAACATCTTTGATGTCAATTTATTTTCCGTCATCATTTACATTGTTTGTCGAACGTCACTTTCGACGATGCGACATTGGGCATAACGGTTGGAAGATTAATGATGCAGCCAAAAGGGGGGGTAGGATGCGCGTCACTCGTTGTCCGCGAGAATGTATATAGGAAGCACATTCCCATGATGAACCAATGTCGCCCCCCTTTTGGCTGTATCATTAATCTTTTTGTTGTGCGTCGCCAAGTTTCTCCGACGAAGCACGTTCTCTAATGTTAACTACTTTTCTTGTTTATTTCTTCAAACCATTCTCGTCCGTTATCTAATCTTACAAGAAAGTCTGTAAATGAATTTCCAATTTCAATATGCTGTTCTCGCTCGTCCATGCCAATAAAAGGAGCAAGTGCAACTCTCAAATCGTTAAGTCCTATCTTTTCAATTGCAATAAACTCTCCAGCACCATTTCCTCCAATCGCTAAAGTTAAAGGCAAGTATTCTAAAATCTCGTATCCGTTGTTCATCTCAAGCAACTCATCAATGTCCCAAAGTCGGACGTATTCTTTACCAATAAATGCTTCGTGGCCGCTGTAATTTGAGAGAAAGAATTTGTAGTCGTCAGGTAGCGTGAACTTAATTGCTGTTTCAATCTCCGCAATTTGCGTTTGAGGATGTTCCGTTCGCTTCGGGAACTTATTCTTAATTAATATTTCTTCAAATCTTTCCACTCTTTAAATACATGTTAAATGCCTACATCATTTTTGTAATTCTTCTGGTTTAATGTCTAAGTCCACTAGCGGCTCTTTAGCTTTTTCTCTCGCCTCATTGAGATTCTCTTTTGATTCCCAATCATATCCTTTAATACGCATTAAGTAACCTGGCTCTGCTTCAGTTTCCAATCTATCAAAGCATATAAAACGAATATCTGTTCCCATTCTAATTTTTTCGCACGCTACTATAGGGTCAACATTTCTATGCTCTAAATTGTAAAGTAAGATATTGAAACTAATAAGCATGTCATGCGGGAATAAACTCTGTCTTGGGCCAACGATGTAGGCTATTTTGGTGCAGCAGTAAAATAAATCATAAGCAACCTGATTAAGTCCACCTCGACAACAAGATAGCATGACGATGCAATTCTCTTTCATGCACATTGAACTACAAAGCTCTACTCCAAAGTCAAACCATGAATAATTGATAGTTGATGTCTCGTTGCAAAAACCTTCGTCACTGCCATGAGAACTTAAATATATGTAGTCGTAAGTAGTTCCCTTGTTTAGTATTTCGTTTAGCTCTTCGTTCGTCTTAGGGCAAAAGTCATAAACCTCCAAATCGTAAAGAACGGATTGTGATTTAATATTGTCACATTCCTGCTTTTCGTCTTTAAGTCCGCAAGCCCTCAAAATAAGTATTCGTTTTTTTTCCATTGTTATTTTTTCAGTTGAATAGAACTACAAATGTTTCAAGTTGCTGTGCCTTTATTGGTGACGCACAACAATTAATTATCAGAACTTTTATCCTTCAAAAGTTCTGTAATCCAACCCAAATATAGGGAATTACAGAACCTATGAAAGAAATTACAGAACCATACATAGCTCATAATTTATCAAGTGGGCTTTGTACTTTGTTTATCGTTTTTTTGCTTACATGAGTATATGTCATTGTGGTTCGTATGTTAGTATGGCCAAGCAATTCTTTAATAATAAGCAAATCAGTCCCGCCCTCTAATAAATGTGTTGCAAAGCTATGACGCAATGCATGAATGCTGCCTTTTTTCTTTATTCCTGCTTTCTTTTTGCATGCTTCCATTACCTTACCTATGCTTCGTGTTGTGTATTGCTCGCCATATTGGCCTTCAAACATCCATGTTTTTGGCTTGTATTCTGTAAAGTACGCACGTAACATTATTAATAGTCGTTCAGCCAGCATCACTTGCCTGTCTTTTTTTCCTTTTGCCTGTCGCAACGTAATAACCATGCGTTTAGAATCCACGTCCATTATTTTCAAATTAACGATCTCACTTATACGTAGCCCGCCGGCGTAAGCAAGACATAGTATAGTTTTATGTTTAAGATTTTCAGTTGCCTTTATAATTGCAAAGATTTCGGATTCATCAAATACAGTTGGCAGCTGATGCGGTTTTTGTGCGCGGGGCAGATCATAATATTCACGCGGTTGCTTTAACAGTTGTTCGTAGAAGTACTTAATGGCATTAACCAATTGATTCTGAGAAGTGGCACTCCATTTAGGACTGTTTCTGAATTTAACCAGGAAATCCATGATTTCATTTTTGTGAATATCGGATGGTTTCCTGTTTGGAAAATGCCGGAGAAAAATTAAAAACCAGTTGCTGTAGTTGCGAATTGTATTTTCTGAGTAATTTCTCAGCTTGAGCATCTCTATATATGCACGTAATGCCAGTTGTTGCGTTTCATTTATAGGAATGAATGATTGAAGCGCTGTTGTTGTTTTTGCAACCTTTGAAACAGTTGCAATAGCCGGGGAAGGAAGGTTTTCTTTTTGAGATATCGCCGCTACTAATTGCTCCAGCAACTTTTTATCCTTTGGTATATGCCATGCATTCATGGTCTTTGACCATTTGCGCCCGGGTATTTTCTTTACAGCATCTGTTAAATGTGCTTTATTTTCGAACTCCAGCTTGATGCGTTTCTCCCCTTTATGTTCAACACTTGAAGGAATTATACCTTCTTTTAATAAAAGCGATTGAATTTGTGCTCCGTTCATGACACTGAAGTTTGACCTCTAAATTAAAACATTTCATTTAAAGTTATTTACTATTCTTGCTTAACCTTATTCGTACACGCAGCGGTCGTAATGTGAATAGCCAATGATTGATCTATTCAGATTTGACCCTGAAAGGGTCGAATCAAAAGAAACAACATTTCATTTCAGCTTATTAACGGATCAATTCACACCAGAATCTTTTAAGCAAAAGCTACAATCTTTCAACAAACAACTAAAATCCGATTATTTAAAACTACTAAGCAATTAAGCCAAAGTAGTTCCCGATGCGGTCAAAACACTTCATGTCGTCATCACGCTTTTTCGTGTCGCGATGCAATCACGTAAAAGTTGCACGACAGGGGGTGGGGGGTGTATGAAGTTATGGCGTGTTTTCATCCTGTTTTGTCGTGTCGTGATGCAAACACGACGTGTTTCGATGCAAACAAATCATGTCGTGATGATGTTTTATCGTGTCGTCATCATGATTTATAAAGTTTGTGGGTGTGGGATAGGTGTATACACACAATCACGTTGTGTTTACATGCAATCACGACGTGTCGTGATGCAAAAACGTTGTGTCGTGATGAGGACGCGTTGTAACATGATGCGATCTTGAACCTGAAATTGCATAAAAAGAGATAAAACATGGCATTTTCGACAAAACCTTACCGATAAACAGAGTAATAATTTGATTTCTGTTTTCAAAAAAAGGATGAACGGTATAAAGTTGGTGTTTAACTTTTTGTTCGTTTTTTGTCCTTTACAAATCCTTCCCGGAGAATTTCCGAAGTGCAAAAGCAACGGGAAAGACTATCCATAGAAGCATTATTGCTGAAGAATAGATGATTCCTGTTTGCGTTCCCAGGAATTCATTGAAGATAGCACCAGTATAACCCATGAGAGCTGATATATCCAGCTTTAAAAGAATGAGCACGCGCGCAAGGTCAACGGGATTAAACGATGCCAGCACAAGCATTGGTTTCTCCAATGGATAATCGCTAAACTGGAACATGACAAGCATTAACAATCCGTCGTAGAACAGCGAGAAGTAAAGCCATAGCAGGATGGCTATGCCGATGCCTCTGGCTTTGTCGCGTGTTACTACCGAACCAACAAGTGCGAGAGCAACAAAAATTGCTGTCAGCACAAGGCCCGTCAAAAGCATGGTATAAGCAGTAGCTGATCCTTCCATAAGGATCAATGGAAGTCCGGCGCCGAGCGTAAAAGCAACAAGCAGCGAAAGCAATATGCCAATGAAATGACTTAACAGCAAATGCGTGCGCTTAATCGGTTGCGACACCAGCAGCTCGATGAACTCACCTGCATTATACATATATATAGTGCTGAATATTAAGCTCACCAGCGGTACGATGATGAGGATAATGTTCAGCATGCTCATCAGGCCTTTGGACGGATTGTCCTCAAGAGAGAAAATGCTTAAGGATATAGCCAGCAAGAACAGCGTATAGGCGATGATCACCTTGCTGCGAAGGATGTCCACCATTACATATTTCACTACCTTAAACATGCTGCAGCTGTTGATCTTTCATTACTGCTGCGATGGCACGTGACAGCTTGTCTTCGCCTGTATCACTGAACAGCTCTGAAATGCTTTTATGAAACAATAAATTTCCTTCGTTCAGGTAAACCACTTCTGTAACCAGATCATCCAGGTCACTTAATATATGCGAAGTGATGAGGATAAGCTTGCCTTTTTCTTTTTCTTTGTTGATCTTCTCTTTCAGTATTTCTGATGAGAGCGGATCAAGGCCTGCCGTAGGTTCATCTAAAATGAGCACCTGCGGATGAAACAGGAAGGCGAGGCAAGCGCTTACCTTTTGTCTTGTACCACCGGAAAGCGTGCGCATACGCTTGTTGAAAATGCTTTTCACACCAAGTGCATTCACCAGCTCATCATCGGCTTCGCTCCATTTCTTTTTCCTCAAATCAAGGATCATGTCGAAGACCTGTGCAATACGCATGTTGTCCGGATAGCGCCCTATTTGCGGCATATAGCCTATGTTACTGCGGTAATCTGATTGATTTTTTATGTCCTGATCATTAAAAAATATATTGCCGCTGTCAGGAATTACCATTCCTAAAATGCATTTTATAAAGGTTGTCTTCCCTGAGCCGTTAGGCCCGATGAGTGATACCGTTTCTCCTTCATTAAAAGCCAGTGAAATATTGTTCAGGGCTTTCAACTTGCCAAAACTCTTTGAAATGTCTCGCGCACTGATCATGATAGGAGCACTGTATTGTATCGAATTACGAATCTTTTACGAATGTACGAATACGCGAATGGAGTTGTGGATATATATGTTGTTGCCATTCGTGTATTCGTAAATTCGTATTTCATTCGCTATTCAATACTGTTTAGAAGGAAACGGGTTTCATTGATGGAGCCGTGTCTTTAAAGTTTTCCGGCGTTAAGCTAGGAATAGCTTTCTCGGCTCTGTCGAGCAAGGACACCATGAAGCTGCGCAACAGGATGGCTGCAACAGGTATGCGGTCAATGATCATGGAATACATGCTGACGGGCGAGTAGGGGCGATCACCAATGCCATCATGGTTGAGATCGTAGCCATCGTACTTATCCCAGTAATTGTTTCTGAAGCTGTTCAACACCAGTGTGCCGTTTGTATTTACATCAAATGTATTGGTTCTGAAGTTGTTTTTTTCTACCACGTTGTCGTCGCAACTCGCCTGGATACGAATGGCACAGCCATTGTTGTTAAAATTGTTTTTTGTGATGTCTATGCGGCTGCTGCCTTCCATATATATGCCCATGGTGTTGCCGGCAAATAAGTTACCTTCCACATGGCTGTCTGAAATATCCTTCATCAAAATGCCGTACGCTGCACCACCCCAGTTGTCAATGAATTTGTTATTGTACATTTTCACCTTATGCGTGTACATGACGGCAACGCCTGCGCCATTGTGCTGAAAGGTATTGCTTTCGTATGTGTTGCTGTGTGAAAACATGAAATGCAGTCCATATCGGATGTTTCCTTTGCTGAGGTTTCTCTCAATAACCGAATTGGTAACAAACTCAAAGTAAATGCCATCGCGCTGGCCGAAAATGGTGTTCCCTGCAATGTGCATGATGTCGCATTTCCAGCAATGAATGCCGTTGCCCGATTGCACTTCGGTGCTTCCTGTAGTCTCAATCAGGTTCTCAGCGGCAGTGCAATTATTGCAGCCCTGGAAATAAATTGCAAAAAACATGTTGTGCAGCTCATTGTTGCGTATGGTGACATTGCTTGAATAATAGGTTTTAATTCCAGCTATATCATTCATGCTGGAACGTCCGCTGTTGCGAAGCGTGAATCCGTCGATAACGACATTGCTTGCTTTCACGGAAATGATCTGGTATTGTTTTTCACCATCGAGCACGGGATGGTGAATGCCGATGAGGTATAAAGGCTTGTCAACAGTAATTTCTTTTTCTGCATAGGTTCCTTCGTAAACAAGCACGCTGTCGTAAGGATGCGCCTGGCTAATAGCTGCTTGAATAGCAGAAAGTGCTGTGTACTTCTTTACCGAAATCGTAGAGCTATAACCGTGAAATGCAATGCCAAAAAAGGCAAGAAACCAAAAGCTTACTTTAATGGATTTATATCTTTCCATACTAAAAGCTCTCCGTTAACCTGCTGCTGCATTTTGTTCCTGTCTGCTTCCGATGAGAATGCAGCCATATTGCCACCCATGGGACTATGCAGGTTTTCGCTCTTTAAAAGTAGCACCTGCTGTGATTTAATCCAACTGTTATTTTTTGAAAAGTCAGAAAAATAAACGTCTTCCACTTCATTTCTCCAAACACCGCCATTCCGCAAAAAGGTAATAAGGCAGTGGGGATCGTCGAATTTAAACAGCTTGCCTTTTGTAGAAATGCATTCAGACGCGAACTTTCCGTCCATAATGGTCATCTTGCAGAAGTCACAGCTTTCCTTTCCGAAATTAATTGCCTTAGGTTCGTGACTGCAGGAAGAGAAGAACATCATTAGCAAGCCAATTGCAGCCACTTGCATAACAGGAGTAGTCTTATTGGCTTTAGAGGATGATCTCCAATTCATGAGCCAGGTAAATGCTAATAGCACACCGACGCCCACAAAAATCCATCCTCCTGTGTCGGGAATTGAATACGCACTGAAATTCAGAAGTTGTTTATACCCTAAAAGCGGCGGCTGATAGGACATTCCGGGCACTTTGATGGGCGCATCTGGATTAAGCTCATGACCGTAGTTGTATTCCCAACGATAAAAATCCACCATGGATACAATTGCTATGATAATGAAAAGAATAAACCATGCATTAAAGAATTTACGCCTGTTTAGAACAAATGTTAAAAGGCCCAGCACAGCAAACCCAATGATTATATATGGAAGTACGGTAAACTCGATAAAATCTTCTGCATGAAGCAGCCGCATGCCTATATAGTGATTCAATCCGTTAATCACATCTACATTTCCTGCCAGCTTGTTCGCGCAAATCTTTAAAGTCAGCCCTTCAGGATATTGTGGCGCAGTGAGGTCAATTGTCCAAATGGGGAAAAACAAAACAGCAAACATTGCCAGTGAGCATACAAGGGTAATAGCTTTTGTTAAGCCATTCATTTTCTCCGGTGCATTTATACTTTTCATAACCTTTAAAAATAAAGGGGAATAGTTTAGTTGTTGTGCTATTCCCCTTTATGAAATTTAAAAAACTACTTACTTAGTTGCTGCTGATGCAGATTCGGTTTCTGTTTTACCTGTGCTGAAGGTCAGGGGAACATTGCTGTTGGCCGGCGATACCCTCACATAGCCTTGCATTTCCTGGTGCAGTGCACTGCAGAAATCGGTGCAATAAATAGGGAATACACCCACTTTATCAGGCACCCATTTCAATGTGCAGGTTTCGCCGGGCATAATCAGTATTTCCGCATTGTTGGCATGCTTAACAGCAAAACCATGCGGGATGTCCCAATCCTGTTCAAGGTTGGTAACATGGAAATAAACTTCATCTCCCAGCTTAACACCTTCAATATTGTCAGGATTAAAATGCGAACGGATGGCAGTAATATTCACATGCACTTTATTTCCTTCCCTTGTCACTTTGGCTTCCTTTTCTCCTTTGCTTACATAAGGATGCTGGTTATCTTCAATCTTAAAAATCTTCGTTGAACTCTTAGAAATTATGTCAGCAGGTGCAGCCTGTGCATAGTGCGGCTCACCAATAGTTGGAAAATCAAGGATGAGCTGCATTTTGTCACCGCTGATGTCGAACAGCTGTGCGCTTTGTGCAAGTTCAGGGCCTGTCGGTAAGTAGCGGTCTTTGGTAATCTTGTTGTAAGCAATGACATATTTAGCAGATGGCTTACGGCTGTCGCCACCGGGTACGCATAAGTGACCAATAGAGTAGAAGGTAGGTGCGCGGTCCAACACTTTCAAATCTTTAATGTTCCATTTAACAATTTCAGAAGAAACAAAGAAAGAAGTGTATGCATTTCCTTTGCCGTCAAACTCAGTATGCAGCGGCCCTAAGCCGGGTTTCTGAACTTCACCATACAAGGCAGCTTCATATTTAATTACGGGAATGCCTTCATATTCACCTTCAAAAGCCTTGTCAGCAATGGCTTTCTGAATTTTTTCAAATGAGAATACGGGGATCAGTGCAGCCAGCTTGCCGCTGCCAACAATGTATTCACCTGTTGGATCAACATCGCATCCATGAGGTGATTTAGGGCAAGGAATAAAGTAAACCATATCTTTCAGCTCTTTGGGATCAAGCACAAGTGTTTCTGTTTCCATTGTTGAAGAAGCTATATGCTTGGTTTCATCCAGCACATTATGTGCGTATTTAGCAGCACGCTTGTGTCCTTTGCCTGCCTTCATATATTCTTCGGCTTTCTTCCAGTTTACAGCCATGATGAAGTCTTTATCACCTTGTGATGCATTAACTTCTAACAATGTGTTGGCACGCTCTCTGTTGTAGCAGGAGAAGAAGAACCAATCATGGGAAGGGCCTTTACCGGCGTGACTTAAATCGAAATCGACAGGAGGAAGCATTATCTGGAAAGCAATCTTTAAATGACCCTCTTTTGGATCCACACTAATGAAGCTAACCGTTCCGTTAAAATTCTTTTTGTAAGAACTAATTGGTACATCAGGATTATCACTCATTGGAATGCTGAATCGCGTGCCTGCTACCACATATTCTGTATTTTCAGTAATGAATGGAGAAGAGTGATTGCCCGCACTGTTTGGTATTTCAATAATTTCCTCGGTACGGAATGTTTTCAGATTTACGCGTGCTACACGCGGAGAATTATTTCCATTACAGAAAATCCAACGCCCGTCAATTTCACCATTGGTTTGTGAAAGCTCTGTGTGGTGCAGATCATCCCAGGGAACAAATCCTGTGGACGTTTGCAGCATCGGCTTTGTTTCCTCGCTATAGCCATAGCCATTTTCAGGAAATACAGAGAATACCGGAACAATTTTTAAACAGCGCCCTGAAGGAAGGCCATACACCAGCAGCTGCCCGTTGAAGCCGCCGGAAACAAAGTTGTAGAATTCATCATACTTGCCGGGAGCTACGTATGCCTTTTGAGCAGCGTCGCCACCAACAGCGGAGGTAACATTTTTAGGCTTGCAGCCTGTGAAGGCGAAGCCAATGCTTGTCAGGATCAGCACGGAAAGGATTATTCTTTTTGTTTTCATAAAATATGAAATTTTAGTTAAATATATATATGCTATTTTGCAGCATCGTTTTTGCGCATGAATTCAAGCACATGCCTTGCATCTTCATCACTGAGATTCTGATTCGGCATGCGCACCATACATTCTTCCAGCAACGCCTGTGCATGCGGATCCTTATTGATCATTTCGTCGGTGTTGGTAACAAAGTTCATGATCCATTCCGGCTTGCGGCGACCGGTTACTCCCAGCCAGCCGGGCCCTACAAGACGGTCTTTTGTTAGCTTATGGCAGGCTGAGCATTTCAGATCGTAAATGCCTTTGCCTTCAGTTGCCATTTTTTCATCTACACTTGCACCTACATCTACGGAAGTAAATTTTCCAATGCCCTTTTCATTGGGTGCATAATGAGTGGTGTCTTCCTTCATCAAGTCTGCGCCATTACCTGTTGCAGCAGGCTCTTTTTTCTCGCCACCACCGCAAGAATAAATAAGAACTGAAATTGCTGAAACAATAAGTAGTTTTTTCATAAGATTTATTTTACGCCCAAACGTATTGGCTTATTGAAGTGTGGACTATGATATATGTTCAGGCAAAACATGATATTTATCATATGCCTTCTTATTCATTTATATCAGCGTGATTTATGAGCCTGTATATCGAGCGCTTTAGGAAAAAGAATGTTGTTTTCCAGGTGTACATGCTGATGGAGGTCAACAAGAAAAATTTTAAGCTCATCGAGCACAACGCGAAACGTAGTACATGCCGTTGAGGGCGGAGTAAAGTCATTTGTGATTTGCCTGATGGCTTCCATTAGCTGCCCGGCGTTTTCGTGTTCAAACTCCATCACGTCAATGGTATCTTTCAAAGAAAAATTGGCAACACCTGCTGCTTCCATTTGTTTTATGCGGGGAAATAAAATTACTTCTTCCTTCATCATATGCTGCTCAAAGTCGCGTTTTATTTCATCAAAGAGATCTTTCACCTTTTTCATCTCTGGATGTGCATCACCATGCTTCATCGCCACCTTCGTAAGATGCTGCTGAATGACAGGAAGATTTTCTTTTACATAAGTGTGATGATTTTCAAGGATATGATCTACCAGGAAGGATAGGGAAACTGCATTAAAATCCTGTTGCCATTTGGTCTTTTGATTAAACAGCGACCGGATAGAATCTTTTATTTCTTTTCTTTTTTCACTTCCGACAATGGCATCCTCCAGCTTTTGCTTGCCTTTGCAACAAAAATCAAGATGATATTTCTCAAACAATGCTGCCGCTTCGGGCCTGGCAGTAACAATTTCCGCCAATGTTAAATTTTCTACGCTCATAATAATTGCAATTTGGTTTTGTTCAATATTACTGCCTTTGCATTGCGCAAAACATGATAATTATCAGCGTAAAAGCTGTATTAAGTCAGCAGCTTATTTTAGAAAGGATTAAAATTATATTCAAAAACAAATAAAAAAGCCGTCTCACCTTAGGCGAGACGGCTTTGAATAAAAAGCAACTAGCTTATTTTGAAATCATAAACTTCTGGCGTTGCAGGTCGCCGTTGTTGTCAATTTCGAAAATGTAGATACCGTCCTTTAAAGCAGCTGTATTGATGTCCCATCTGTTCTGTCCTTCAATAGCAGCGTATTGCATGCTTATTACTTTATTTCCCAACACGTCATATATATTAACCTTTGCATTTCCCTGTTGAATACTGTTATATTCAAGGATCAGGTTGTTCTGTGCAGGATTAGGATGCAATAGCAAAGAAGAAATGGCAGCAGGTGAATTGTCGCTTTCAGCAGCATCGAGCATAGCAGTAGCCGGTGCCTGAGCATTGCCTGTAATATTTACTGTGTAATCTTCTACTTCTCCATAGGTGAAAGTGGCACATGAGCTGGTTGGCGCTGTGCCATATTCCATTTGCACGCGCATGCGGGTAGCTCCATTCAGCGCAGTTTTAGGAACAGTGAATTTGAGATTCAACGTAGAGGTAGAGTTGCCTGAAGCAACTTTTTCACCTGCATCGGTAAACACGCCATTGTGATTGTAGTCAATATACACTATTGAATACTCCCTGTAGGAAGAGCCATGGAAGCCCGGTGAAAGACCAATGGTGTAGGAAGATCCTCCTGTAAGGTTGGTGCTAAACGATGTAAAGTCTGCATATCCTTTATTGTCACCGCTGGTGTTGTTGATTGTCCCAAGCGTTACCTTATTTATATATTCATAAGTTGTACTCGTTCCTTTTGATGTACAATAGGTAATGCTGCAGCCTGTTGTGGAAAATGTTGATGCAGAACTATAAGCGCTTGAGTTGCTTACGCTGCAAACGCCCTGTACTTCGTATGAATATCCTGTACATGCAGCCAGGTTAGTGAGTGTATAGGTGGTGGCAGTAAGGCCTGATACCAATGACCATGTAGCAGCTGTGGTAACCTTCACCTGGAGATTGTAAGAAACAGCGCCTGTGCTTGTCCAAGACACAACGGCACCGTTGACTGTCACGCCGGATGAGCTTAATCCGGATGGAACATTACAAGGAGGTGTTGCTGTGGTGAAAGGTGTTGATGCTGTAAATGATGAAGGCGACGCTGAACAAACGGTTTGCACCTGCCATTCATAGTTCGAGGAGGAAGTGAGGTTGGTGGCGCTATAGGTGGTTGCAGTTGTTGTGCCGGGAGTCCATGAACCGGTTCCGTTTATTCTGTATTGAACATTATAGCTTACTGCTCCTGTAGCTCCGGTCCAGTGAAACACCGCTGATGTAGTAGTAATGTTTGTCGTGCTCATGTTTGTAGGCGCATTGCATGGCGCTGTGCCTGTAGTGCTGAATGGACTGGAGGCACTGAATGCAGAGTTGTTTGCTGAACAAACAGTCTGCACCTGCCATTCATAGTTGCTGCCTGCCGTTAAGCCTGTTACAGAATATGAATTTACACTCGCCGTACCCGGCTGCCAGAAAGAAGTCCCCACAAGACGATATTGAACATTATAGCTTACTGCTCCAGAAACAGGATCCCAGTTAAATGTAGCACCATTGTCGCCAATAGCGCTTGTAGATAGATTGCCGGGAGTCGAGCAGGGTGGCGCAGGGGTATTGAATGTTGCAGAATTTGTGAAAGAAGAAGAGCCGCTTGAGCAAACCGTCTGAATCTGCCATTCATAATTAGATGATGGAGCCAGGTTTATAGCATTGTATGGACTATTTGTAGCTGTTCCTGTTGACCATGTTGAGGTTCCGACAATGCGGTATTGAATGTTATAGCTCACTGCATTTGCGGCTGCTGTCCAGTTGAAGTTTGCCGAAGTTGCCGTAATGCTGTTAGTGCTAAGCCCTGTTGGTGCATTGCATGTATTTACATTGCTGGCAGGAACATTGGCAATTACTGTTCCCCACATGTTGCTGCTGTTTGCCCATTGATTGAAATTCCAGAATGAATTATCAGAAGGATCGACGCCTGTACCCGTGAAATCACCCCAACGGTTGCGTCCTCCGCCATAGGTCTTGTAATAGGCTGCAACACCTGATTTATATACCACACCGCTTTGCATGGTGTTGGCTGCATCTGTAGCTGCATGAAAAGAATAGGCTGCACTTGCAAAACTGGAAGAGGAGGATTGGCAATAGCCGAGCAATGCATCACCGTTTGCATTCACATTGATGGCAGGATAGAAATAGAATGTTGCGCCCGATACATCTTCTATACGGTTAAACTGCTGAATGCTGAATGGATAAAAGGGATTGATCTGCCACCAGTCAACAGCAGCATGCGTTGGAGAAGAAGCCGGTAAAAATACACTGTGAGAAAACCAAAGCGAACCATTTATATATGTAGCATTTCCACCTACGCGTGTATCTCCCACTTCAAGCGGATGGCTGCTGCCGCTTTGGGGAACATTAACAGCTGTTTCACTCCATGGCTTGTTTATGCCAAGGTTGTTGCCAAAGGAGTAAACGGGTGCACTTACCGATCCTGTGATTGTGCCGATGTTCATATATCCATTGCCGTTATTGGGATTGCCGTTCCAATCCTGCACCAGGAATTCAGTTGTCTGTGTATTGTCAATGGTTTGAGCAGGAGTGATGCAGAAAGAAGAGTTATCAGTAAAAGTGCTTACAGAGCTTGCTGAGCCTCCGTATAAGGTTGCACGATTGAGCACATAAATTTTAGCGCCTACAGTATTGTTAGAATAGAAATCATTACCCGTAATCACCACCCAATTGGTGTTATATCCGATCATTGGAAAATCAAGAAAGTCCGTTGTGTTACCTGTTGCATCAAAGGAAGAAACATACCAGTTGCCTGTCGGATCGCTGGTTTGAGATACGGCGATGAAGACAGCACCGTGGCTGTTAGATAAATTTCCTGCTATGCATAATAAAAAGCGTCCTGCATTAGGATCGTACAACACATGAGGATCGAAATAGCCGCTGCCTCCTGTTGAAGCAAATAAGGTGCCTGGCGAAATTGTTTTAATGGGATTGCCACCGCTCTTTGCATATATATTGAACTGCTGGTTTGTTGTTTCTATTATATACGTTGGTCCGGCAGCACCTTCAATATCAGGAGGGATGAGTGTTCCGTTGTCCAACACTCCGTTGAAAGATGTAGTTGCTGCAGGCGATAATTGCAGGGGAGCTTCTCTCTTAATCTGGCTTGTGCCGGGAGCAACGAAGTTGACGGCTGACGGAGCAACGACTTTTTTCGGCTGAATTGCTTTTTCTTCCCTGTCTTCTCCCTGTCCTACAAAACCACGTTTCCTTTTAACAGGATGTTCCTTTTCGTATTGATCAAGAGCACTGAAATTGACAATCTTAACAGGGGAAAGAGGAGTTTGAACGGGATTAATTTGAGAATTGATTTGCTGGCCGGTTGCAGGAAAAATGCAAGTTGCACTTAGGAATGTTGCAAAAAAAATGCGCGTAAAAATTTTAATCATTTTTTACTTTTTAAATGGTTGAACGACTTAGAAATAACGGAACTGGTTTGCGTTCGTGTTTATTTTGAAGATGCTGAAGCTTTACTGTTAGTTGGTTTGTAACTAGATTAATATCACTCAAATATGAGAATAATAACCGAAACGATCAAATCTATTCAGTAAGCGTTAAAAAGGCATTAGATGTGTAAAGCCTGCTATACAGTTGTTCTGGAAAGCAATAATCGTCAGCGTATTTGCTTATCTGAAACCTTTAAAACTTTGTTTTGTCGAAATTTTAACCTCACAGCACAATGCATCGTCTATATTTATGCTGATTATTATATGTCTAACCTTAAAACAATCAATTAATCATGTCAAAATCAGCAATTATTTATGGAGTTTTAGGAGGGCTTGCTGCAGGCGCCGTCCTAGGTATTTTGTTCGCACCTGATAAAGGTTCTGTTACACGCAGAAAAATTTCCGATCAGGCAGGCAAGCTTACTGATTCGCTCAGCGACCTTGTAGGCAACCTGAATGTTACCACAGAAGGCGTAAAGAATACAGGCGGCAGAACGAAGACTGAAAGAACTACTTCAAACTCCTATACAGGCTCTAATGCCTGAAGATTTTTAGCCGCAGATTTATTTCGATTAGTTCGAGACAGATCTGCGGCTTTTATCCTTTTTGAACACAAAAAACACTCTGGCCAAAAGGTTTGGTTACTGTTTTGTTAAAATCTGAGCGTCATTTCTTGATGTATATCAATGCATCGGGGTATGCTGTTGCTGCATCTTTGTGGTGTAATTAAAACATTAAATATATACCTATGAAAAAGATTGCACTAATAGCTACAGCGTTAATAGCTTCGCTCACAACATTCGGTCAAAATTGGAAAGTAGATAAAGCCCATGCAAAGCTGGGTTTTACAGTGGAACATATGATGGTGAGTGATGTGGAAGGATGGTTTAAGAATTTCGATGCTACCATGACTGCGTCGAAAGCAGATTTCAGTGATGCGGTAATTGATCTTACTGCTGATGCCGCCAGTGTTAACACGGATAATGAAAAACGTGACAACCACATAAAGGGCGCCGATTTCTTTGATGTGGCAAAATATCCTGCACTTACCTTTAAGAGCAAGTCCTTTAAGAAAATAGATGATAAAAATTACAAGCTTGCAGGTGATCTGACCATGCATGGTGTGACAAAGCCTGTGGTGCTGGATGTGGTGTTAAAAGGGACCACTACGCAGATGAACAGTACGAAGAAAAAGGCCGGTTTTAAAGTAACAGGAACGTTGAAAAGAAAAGATTTTGGTATCGGTGCCGGCATGCCAACAGCTGTTGTAGGCGATGATGTTACTTTGATTGCTAATATTGAAATGGACGAAGCAGGAGCGCTTTAATGCTCAGCTTATAATAAAAAAGAGTCCGCCTAAGGCGAACTCTTTTTTATTTGGAGTTATCTTGTGGTTAGCTGCACCAGCTCCTCAATGTTGAGCGGCTTCTTTAAATAGTTGCTTACATAAGGACTTTGTAATGAACGCTGGTAATCGATGTAGTCAGTGTTGGAGCTGAGCACAACAATAGAGGAGTAGTAATGAATGATACCGTCGAGCTTTTCGAAATGCTTAATGAAATCAAAGCCATCCATTTCAGGCATTACCAGGTCAAGAAATATTAAATCAGGAAGCTCTTTAGGATTGGTTGAATGTTGTTTAAGATAGGCAAGTGCAGTGGAGGCGGAATATTTTAAGGTTACCTTTTCAGCAATACCAGACTGATGCAGGATATGCTCATGAATAATGCATTCAATGATGTTATCATCTATAACAAGGACGTTTTTAAAGCGGTAATTAGGCATACAGTTAGGTATATGCCAATATTACGACGCATTTAACCGAAGGATCGGTCAAAAAAGAAGCAAATCTTACAGGGAAAAACAGGACTTTGAAAATCAGGCTTTTGCCTTGAACTTTTCTATGGCTTTACGGGTAAAGTCACTTAAAACCAGTCTGCCGCTCATCTCAGCTCTTTCTAATAACAGCTTATCCCAATGATCTGTGCCGTGCCAGAAAATTTTCTTTAAAAGCATCATCGCTTCGGGGTTGCTTTTTGAAAGCTTGTCGCTAAGTGCATTGATTGCATTATCCATGTCTCCTATCGAAGAGTGCACTTCAGAAAACATCCCTTTGTCCTTTGCCCATTGTGCAGTCTGCCATTCCGTTGCATTCATTGTCAATTGTGAAAAGGCTGCGTTGCCCACTTTTCGCTCTACCGCAGGGCCTACCACAAAAGCGCCTATACCTATGGCAAGTTCGCTGAGCTTCACTGAAGCTGCTTCTAAAGCAATGGCATAATCAGCGGCACAGGCAAGGCCAACACCACCTCCGACAGCTTTACCCTGCACGCGAACGATGACAAACTTAGGTGCCTTACGCATGGCATTAATGACATGAGCAAAGCCTGAAAAGAATTTCTTTCCTGTTTCAAAATCGTTGATGGAAATAAGCTCGTCGAATGAAGCGCCGGCGCAGAATGCTTTTTCTCCTTCGCTTTTTAAGATAATGACTTTTGCTTCTGCATTATTGCCTAGGGCAGTGATCTCTGCAGCCAGCTTGCTTAATATCTCTCCCGGCAATGAATTGCTCTGCGGATGAAAAAAGGTGACAATGCCTACGCCGTTCTCAATTTTGGATTCTACTTTTCCTGTCATATTCAATTATTGGTTCTTCATTTTAACCATCGTGAGTATAGTAGCAATAGCAACTGTTTCGCCGGTTTCGTCATACACATCTACCAGCCATTTCACTATTCCTTTTGCAATGTCTTCAGGAGTTTTTTTCTCCTGTGCAATTTTTTCTTTTACAGTTAATCTCACGCCAATAGTCATTCCGGGATACACCGGTTTTGTGAAACGGCATTCTTCTAAACCATAGTTAAGCAGTACAGGCCCTTTCTTTGCATCAACAAATAAGCCCGCTGCCTTGCTTAGTACAAAATAACCATGTGCCACACGGCCTGTGAAAATGGTGCCTTCAAGAGAAGTAGCATCCATGTGAGCATAGAAGTTGTCTCCGCTAACATTCGCAAAGTTCACAATGTCTGCTTCACTAACCGTATGCTTTGCAGTAATAAGTGTTTCGCCAACTTCCAGTTCTTCAAAATATTCTTTGAAGGGATGGATATTGTGATCTGTATACTTTCCGCCGTATTGATATTGATTGCTGATGGCAGTAATAGTAGTTGGTGACCCTTGAATAGCAGTACGCTGCAGGTAATGGAATACACCTCTTTTGCCACCCATTTCTTCGCCACCGCCTGCACGACCGGGACCGCCATGTGTTAGCATTGGCATCGGTGAGCCATGTCCTGTGCTTTCCTTTGCGCAGTCATTGTTGAGTATCAATATTCTTCCGTGATAGGCAGCAGCGCCTATTACATATTGTTTTGCAATCTTATCATCAGCAGTAACAATAGAGCTTACAAGAGAGCCTTTACCCATCTTTGAAATCTCGATGGCTTCATCAACAGTTTTGTAAGGCATCAACGTTGATACCGGCCCGAATGCTTCAATGTTATGCGCATCCTGATTCTTAAATGGATTCTTATTTAAGAAGAGAATAGGGGAGATGAAGGCGCCTTTGTTTTTATCTGCACCTTTTAATTCGACATTGTCAATATCACCATATATAATATCCTGGCTTTTCTTTAATTGTAAAATTCTTTCCTTCACTTCCTTCACCTGTTCTTTACCTGCAAGAGCCCCCATGCGTACCCCTTCAATATTGGGATCGCCGATGATGGTGCTGCTTAATCTTTTTCCTAATGCTATTTGCACATCTTCAACAAGCTTTTCAGGAACAAGAATTCTGCGTACTGCTGTACACTTCTGTCCTGCCTTTGTCGTCATTTCTCGATGCACTTCTTTGATGAAGATATCAAACTCAGGAGTGCCCGGAACAGCATCGTTGCCAAGGACACAGCAGTTCAGTGAATCAGCTTCGAGATTAAACGGCACTGCTTCTTCAATAATGCGCGGATGTGCTTTCAGCATTTTACCTGTGCTTGCTGATCCGGTGAATGTCACTACATCCTGGTTGATTACATGATCGAGGATGCCGTTTGCTGAGCCAACAATCAGCTGCAAAGCACCTTCAGGTAAAATTTTTGATGCTATAATTTCTTTAAAGACAGCTTCAGCTAAAAAAGAAGTGATTGTTGCAGGTTTCACAATTGCAGGTACACCGGCAAGCAAATTCACGGACACTTTCTCAAGCATTCCCCATACAGGAAAGTTGAATGCATTGATATGGATTGCTACACCTTCCTTCGGCACACATATGTGATGACCAATGAAAGTACCTCCTTTGCTAAGCTTTGCTACATCGCCTTCTAAGCAAAATGTTTCATCAGGAAACTGGCGGCGCAAAGAAGAGTAGGCAAATAAGTTGCCAATGCCTCCTTCAATATCTACCCAGCTGTCAGGCCTTGTCGCGCCCGTTGCCCAGCTTACTTTATAGAAATCCTCTTTTTTAGCGTTGAGATGCAAAGCCAATGCTTTAAGCATTCTGCCGCGTTCATGGAAAGTCATTTTGCGCAATGCAGGACCACCAGTTTTCCTTGCATATTCAAGCATAGCGCCGAAATCAAGGCCCTTGCTGCTTGCCAACGCAATTTCTTCGCCTGTAATAGCATTAAACAGCGCTATTCCATTGTCAGTTCCTTCCACCCATTTTCCCTGCGCATAATTTCTGAGCTTCATAGTTGTTGCTTTGAAAAAGCAAATATACTATATCATGTTAAGCCATTAACGTCCCATTTCATCTGCCTTTCCATGTTAATGAACTTTGGTTTTTATCCATTCAACGAAAATGAACATCATGCACGCAACCATTTTGAATGATAATTTATCTATCAAGTATAAACTCTAAAACTTACAATCATGAAAAATCATATTAAGCTACCACTTACAAAAGTGGCACTTGTGCTATTTTGTGCAGCTCTCATAAACGAAGGGTGCAAAAAGGAAATCCCTGCCAACCAAAAGGATGCAACTGCATTGGCTGCTATTGCAGCAAGAAAGATGGTGACAGATGTAGTGAATCTGGTCTCCGACACTGTAGAATATAACCCCATTCATTTAGATTCAAATCTTGTAAATGCATGGGGGCTTGCATTTGGACCAACAGGAGGCATATGGGTATCTTCAAATGAAAAAGGCCTTTCTACCATATATGATCTAACAGGCAATACATTAAGACCACCTGTAGTCATCTTATTTAATGGCAGCCCTGCAAACCCGACAGGACAGGTGTTTAATGGTTCCACTTCATTTGTTATTCCGTCGACAGGTAAATCAGCTAAATTCATTTTTGCTACGGAGAATGGAAGCTTAGCTGCTTGGAGCGGTGGAGATACAGCTGTCACTGTTGCCGATCGTTCTTCGCAAGGTGCCGTATATAAAGGTCTTGAAATAGCCAGCGTTAATGGTTCATGGTTTTTATTTGCTACTGATTTTCATAATGGAAAAGTTGATGTCTTCGATCAGAACTTTAACTATATAAGTAAGGCATTCAGTGATCCGAATATTCCTGCAGGTTTCGCACCCTTCAATGTGCGTTTGTTAAACGGCAGGCTGTACGTTACATATGCAAAGCAGCTTGCTCCTGACAACGAAGATGATCAGGCCGGTCCGGGGAATGGTTATGTTGACATCTTTAATACTGATGGTTCATTTGTGAAGCGCTTTGCCTCGCAAGGAGCTCTTAACTCACCATGGGGTCTTGAAATTTTACAGGGAAAGATCAGTGATGATGATATGGAGCAAGGCGATAATGACAGCCAGGGAGATAGAATGATGCAGCATGATATAAACATCCTGGTGGGCAATTTCGGAGATGGGCACATAAGTATTTATAGCAGCAGCGGCAAATTCAGAGGTCAGCTAAAGAGCCATGGCAAAGCCATTGAAATTGAAGGCCTATGGGCACTCTCTTATCCTCCGCAGGGAAATTCTTCGTATTCAGCTGTTAGCAGCTGGCTGTACTTTACAGCAGGTCCTGATGATGAGAGCCACAGCATATTTGGCTATATTCAGCAATAGGTTGCGATAAAAAAAGGGACTTACAACTCCGGTGAAAGCAATTTTGCCGGAGTTTTTTATTATCTGAAAGGCTTAGGGACAGGTACAAAAGACGAAGGGGGTTAGCTCTCCAGCGCCCCCTTCAGAAAAACATGAACACAAAACGTTACAAATATATGTTGATTTAAATGTCAATGTCAAATGTTTTTCGACGAAATATTATATTTTAAATTTATTTGTTTTGATTTTCAGCAAGTTAATTTTTTTCAGATGTCGAGCTTTAGCCCATCATATGCGGGATGAACGTTAGCAGGCAGCTCTTTTTCTATTTCATCATGCAGGCCCAGCTGATGGCTGATGTGGATGAGGTATGCGCTTTCTGGCTTGAGCTCGTCTATCATCTTCAGTGCCTGATCGAGTGTAAAATGAGAGATATGCGGCTCTCTTCTAAGTGCATTAATAGCAATCACCTTCGAACCCTTTATTTGTTCTTTCACATGATCGGGAATGAAATTGGTGTCCGTTATATAAGTGAAATCACCGATGCGAAACCCAAGAATAGGCAGCCTGAAATGCATCAGTTCCAAGGGAATGAACAAGGTGCCATTTACATTAAAGGGAACATTGTGAATGGTGTGCAGCTTTATTTTAGGAATGCCCGGATAATCTGAATCGTCGAATATATATGCAAATTCTCTTTTTAATGCCTGCTGCACACGCTCAGTAGCATAGACATCCATTTCTTTTTTCTGCACATAATTGAAAGCGCGAACGTCGTCCAAACCAGCTATATGGTCTTTGTGTTCATGTGTAAATATGATGGCATCCAGCTTCATTACTTTTTCACGAAGCATTTGCTGACGAAAGTCAGGGCCAGTATCAACGACAAAGACATTCCCTTTGTCCTCGATCATGATGGATGTGCGAAGACGTTTGTCCTTAGGATTAGTAGAGGTGCAAACACGGCAGGTACATGCAATAAGCGGAACGCCTTGCGAAGTGCCGGTGCCGAGGAAAGTTATTTTCAAAGGTTGATCTCTTGTTGCTGAAGCTCATGAAAAAGCTTTCTGCTTTTCTCGTCGAGCAACGATTCATCAATAGGCAGCTGCTTCAAAGCCTCACTTAGAAAACCGATCTTATTTTCAATCGTTGAAAATTTATTGACAACAATCACCTTTAGGTTTTCAAGTATACAAAAGCCTGATTTAAAATTGCCTTTTTCATAGCGGATGGTGTAGTCTGCCTGGTTAAAAAGCTCTTCCAGCTTGTCTAAATAAGATTGCGTGAATTTGGACATAGAGAGCAAAGATAGCATGTTTACGGTTTACCATCTATTGTTTATTGTTTAGTTCTAAAGCCGATCTGTGCATAAACGTAAGCTGTAAACTGTAAACTGTAAATTTTTATGTTTTTCTTTGCATCGCTTTTTAAAATTCTGTTCTCTGTATGAGAATTGCAGTTCCAAAAGAAACGAAGGAAAGAGAGAACCGCGTAGCGCTTACGCCTGATGTTGTTCAATCGCTGGTGAAAGCCGGTTTTGAATGCGCGGTGGAGGGCGGTGCGGGGGATAATTCTTACCTGGCAGATGATAAATATACAGCTGCCGGGGCAACTATTGTTTCAGATAAGCAGAAGCTTTATAGCGATGCCGACGTGGTTCTGCGTGTCAATGCGCCTTCGCCACAGGAAATTGCTCTTATGAAACGGGATGCCGTACTTATCTCTTTTATGTGGGCTGCAACAAATCCTGAATTGGTTGAGGCCTGCGCAAAGCAGGGCATCAGTGCATTTTCAATGGATGCAATTCCGCGCATCTCACGTGCACAGAAAATGGATGCATTAAGCTCTCAAAGCAATCTTGCAGGATATAAGACTGTCATCCTTGCTGCCAATGCATTAGGCAAAATATTCCCGCTGATGATGACTGCTGCAGGAACCATTAAGCCTTGCAAAGTGGTGATAATGGGTGCCGGTGTAGCAGGTCTGCAGGCTATTGCAACAGCAAAGCGTCTCGGCGCAATCGTTGAAGTGAGCGACATACGCCCTGAGACAAAAGAACAAGTGCAATCCCTTGGCGGCAAGTTCATTGAAGTGCAGGGCGATGCTTCTATTAAAACAGAAGGTGGCTACGTGAAAGGTGTTTCGGAAGAATTCTTAAAGAAACAACAAGAACTTATATATAAACATATCACTGAAGCGGATATCGTTATAACAACTGCTTTAATACCAGGAAAGAAAGCGCCTGTACTTGTTACAGAAGATATGGTGAAGAACATGCGTGCCGGCTCTGTGATTGTAGATATGGCTACAGAACAAGGCGGCAATTGTGTGTTAAGTGAGAAAGATAAAACCGTTGTTAAGCATAGCGTCATTATAATTGGCGAATCAAATCTTCCATCATTGCTTCCATTGAATGCAAGCGAGCTGTACGCAAAAAATATAGCCACCTTGCTGACGCATCTTGCAACAAAAGATGGCTTTAAGTGGGAAATGGACGAGGAGATAACAAAAGGTTCATTGATCACCCATAAAGGACAAGCTGTGCATCCAAGTGTGAAAAAAGCTTAATTAATGTATATGGAAAGCATTATCAATTTTATCGGTGAGAATATTCAGATGATCTACATTCTGATCCTCTCGGTGTTTGTAGGGGTAGAGGTAATAGGAAAAGTACCGTCTGTGCTTCACACGCCGTTGATGTCCGGCGCGAATGCAATACACGGTGTTGTTATTGTCGGTTCAATCATCGTTATGCTGAATGCCGAAGCCAATAATTATCTTCTTCTTTCATTAGGATTTATCGCAGTAGTGCTTGGTACATTGAATGTTGTGGGTGGCTTTGTTGTGACCGATCGCATGCTTGAATTCTTCAAGAAGAAAAAGTAAGTTGTATGTTAGATAAACATATTCTTGACCTTATTTATCTTATCGCTTCGCTGACATTTGTTATCGGCTTAAAGATGCTTTCTCATCCTGCTACAGCAAGAAGAGGAAATCTCATTGCTGCTGCAGGAATGCTGGCTGCCATCATCGGAACGATTGCACTTCATGAAGGGCAAGTTCAGCCGATTATATATATTCTCATTCTGACTGCTATCATTTTGGGTACAATCATCGGCTGGATGACCGCCAAACGTGTTGCCATGACCAAGATGCCTGAGCTGGTCTCCCTGTTCAACGGAATGGGCGGTGCTTGTGCAGCATTGATCTCATTACTGGAGTTTCATCATAATCTTGGAAATACGCCACGCATTGTTGTCATTATGCTTGGCATGATCATCGGCAGTGTCTCGTTTGCAGGAAGCATCATTGCCTTCATGAAGCTGAATGGTACATTGAGAAAAGCAATTCGCTTGCCTAAGTACAATATCCTCAATACACTGATGATGATCATTGTGTTTGCATTAGGAGCATACCTTGCTTTTAGCGGAAGTGATTCAATGGCGTTGTTGTATGGCGTGTTCGGTTTAGCGCTTGTTTACGGAGTGATGTTTGTCATTCCCATCGGCGGTGCTGATATGCCTGTTGTTATTTCTCTGCTCAACTCATTCACCGGTCTTGCTGCTGCAATGGGCGGTTTCCTGTATGGCAACCAGGTAATGCTCACAGGAGGTATTCTTGTTGGCTCTGCAGGTACATTGCTAACCATTGTAATGTGCAAGGCCATGAACAGGCCGTTGTTCAATGTGATCTTTGGTGCATTCGGTGAAGGTGCAGCAAAGACAAGTGGTGATGGCGGTGCCAAAGGATCGATTAAAGACATTTCTGTCAGCGATGCTGCAACGTTGATGAACTATTCAAAGAAAGTAATTATTGTGCCCGGTTATGGATTGGCTGTTGCTCAGGCGCAGCACGTCATTCATGAACTTGAACAGATTCTTGAAGAAAGAGGAGTGGATGTGAAATACGCTATTCACCCTGTTGCAGGACGTATGCCCGGTCACATGAATGTGTTGCTTGCTGAAAGTAATGTAGACTATGGCAAGCTTTCGGAAATGGAAGAAGTGAATCCTGAGTTTGCAAGTACGGATGTGGTGTTGGTGGTTGGAGCCAACGACGTGGTTAACCCCGCTGCCAAGCATGATCCTTCTTCGCCTATTTATGGGATGCCGATTTTAGATGTTGAAAGCGCCCAGCACATCATTATCAACAAGCGCAGCATGAATGCAGGTTATGCCGGCATCGACAATGATCTTTTTTATAATCCTAAAACCTCCATGCTGTTCGGCGATGCCAAGGATGTGCTCACTGAGCTTGTCGCTGAATTGAAGACAATGGGATGATTAGTTCGGGGGAGTTCAATCCTGAACTATCATCTTGCCTCTAGCTATCGTTTCTTTCCCGTCAAGCACCTCATAAAGATATAAGCCTTCAGAAAGCGATCCCTTGTTTATTGTAAAGGAACCATCTGTATTGGCCGAAGACTGATCGCGTACTTCGTTGCCAATCACATCATATATAACAAGCCTGAGAGCTGAAGGTTGAAGTTTGAGGTTTGTTAGTCTGAGTGTTGCAGTAGTCGTGATAGGATTAGGAGATAAAACAGCTCCAGCGAAGTAATAATTTTCTTTAACGCCGGCTGGACATCCTGTCATGGCATGAAATGCATCAACCTTGCCATAACCCCAGTGGTAATCAGGCAAAGCGCTGCCTGTCTGTGCATCTGTTTTAGCGCATCCGGTAATTGCATTCTTAATATCCATGTTGGTGGCATTCGGATACTTTTGAAGGTAAAGCGCTGCAATGCCGGCAACCACAGGTGAAGCAGCAGATGTGCCGCCGTTTATCTTATGCATGCAGCCTATGCCAAGCTTTACATCTTTTGCTGAGGTTTCGAAGGGGAGCATATCCAGTACAACACATGAAATGGTGTTGTCGCCCGAAGCAGTGATATCTGGTTTCTGCCGACCGTCCCTGGTAGGTCCAATGCTTGAGCTGGCCGCAAGCGCACCTGAGATTCCATTCAAGGTGACAAGAGAATCCCAGCAATCGATATGTTGCCTGTGATCCACATAGTTAGTAACGGTAATCACCTGGTCACTGCAGGCAAAGCTGTTGGATAGATTCATGCTTGCATCGGGACTCTTGTAATGAACAATTGCGGGCAGTGTTGAAGCAGAAGGAAGGTTGCCAAGAAAATGATCAAGACTCCACAGATCAAAACGGCCGCTGCCTGTTGTCATCAGTCTCCATAGATAAGCACCTGAATCAGGCCTGATGAGAAATTCCATTTCATAAGAACCTCCTTGCTGGCTCGCTGCCATTTCAACCGTTCCTATCCGATGTCCGCTTTTAAACAACGGAGTTGTTATATCCGTATTGAGATGATTTGCAACAGTGCTGAATGACGAAGCAGTGCGGATGCTCCAATTAGTAGTGTCTTCAGCAGCAACAGCGAAGTGAATATTTTTTATCGCAGCAGTATCACCCCACATCTGGATATATATAGCGTTATTGGAATTATTCTGATACCATGTGAAGCTGGTGTCGGAAGAGGAAACATTGTATCCAAGATGCATGAAGAGGTTGCCCCAGTTACCCGCAGCAGCTACCATGCAACGGCCTTGCTTAGCAGTTATATAAGAATCAATCAGCTGCGCTTCCAGGTCTTTGCCATCGTGCGAGCCAAAGAAATCACCCAGCGAAGCATTGATCACGCAAGGCTTTCCCAGCTGATCCGCTTTGCTGAAAATGTAGTGTACTGCATCTGCAATACGTGTTCCTGCTCCTGTGTAATTAAAATCATACGCAACCATGATGATGTCAGCCTTGGGCGCAACGCCTTTGTTCAGCCCATTCGCTCTGCCATTGGCAGTGGCAACACCGGTAACAAATGTTCCATGACCGAATTCCTTGTCAGCTTCGAAGTGGTTTGCAATCCCTGCATCTATCTGCGTGCTGTCCCATTGCTGTCCATAGCCATAGGGCAGAGGAGTGTTCAATGAATCAGGCAATGACATGTCCCACAACCATTTCACACGTGTGTGACCATTCTCATCAATAAGATCGGGATGCGTCCAATCAACACCGCTGTCAATGAAACCGATCACAATGCCGCTGCCATCATACGCTTGCGCTAATGGAAACTGTCCTTGCTGCACCTCATTCACATTGTTGCGCACCCTCATCGTATCATTCAATGCAACCATGTGATGATTATAGCTTTCAAGACGCGACACATTATTGCTTTCAGAAAAGCGACCGATTGCATTTGCAGGAATACGGACGGCTGCTATGTCACCTTGTGAGTATTTAACGAAACCTCCTGCTTCACGGGCAATGCGTGCAATCTCTTCTACATTTCCTTTCACCAGCACGCTGATCAGTTCGGATGAAGCTTTGGGACTGTGCATTAATCGCAAAGCATCACCATTTATCTTCAGGCTTTGCTGGGCATCAGTGGAAATAATAAAGCTGCAAAAGGCAAAAAAGGCAAGAAAAAATCTCTTCATTGGTGAATCCCTCTTAACAAAGGTATGAAACAAGAGCTGAATCTATTAATCCTGTTTCAATGCCTATCAATTCATTTTTAGTAGCTATCAATCTTGAAACAGTTCCGATAATTTCAGTTTTTGTTGCTAAAAGCAAAGAAACTGCAGCGATAGCTCCTGTTTTTATGTTGATCAACATAGTAACTGTTGTTACTCACCCAGTTACTGTGTCGATACACACAGTTTCTGTTTTGATAGGAACAGAATTTGTTTTGATACGTTCAGTTTCAATGCTGATAGCTACTGTTTCTGTGCTGATTATCAATGTATTAAAACAGCATCAAAATCAATGTTTCAGGGCCTTCTTACTGCTTTTTTATACAATTTTCAACAAAAACATATGAACATTGTTTTGCCATTTTGAATTGTTTTTCTACATTTGCATCCCTTTAAAAAAATCAGATATAATGTTAAAGCAGTATGAGACCGTATTCATCATGACTCCAGTGTTAAGCGAAGAGCAGCTGAATGAATGTGTGTCTAAATTCAAAAAGATAATCTCCTCCTCAACAGGGTCCAAGATTGTTTTCGAAAACAATTGGGGGTTACGCAAGCTTGCTTATCCGATTCAAAAGAAGACATCGGGTTTTTACTATCTCATCGAGTTCAAAGCCGAAGGAGATATCATTGCAAAGCTGGAAACAGAATATAAACGTGACGAGCGCATCATGCGTTTCTTAACGATCGTTCTGGACAAGCATGCCATTGAGTACAATGAGAAGAAGCGTAAGAATGCAGCTGAGAGGAAAGAGAAAGAAGAAAAAGTAAACGCTTAAAAAGTAAAAACCACAAATGGCAAATCCGAATTCAGATGTGCGCTATTTAACACCACCTACAGTGGATGTTACGCGCCAGAAATATTGCCGCTTCAAGAAGAAGGGCATTAAGTATATTGATTATAAAGATCCTAACTTTTTGTTGAAGCTTGTGAATGAGCAGGGAAAGCTGCTTCCACGCAGGCTTACCGGCACTTCGCTGAAATATCAGCGTAAGGTTGGACAGGCTGTGAAACGCGCACGCCACCTGGCGTTGCTGCCTTATGTTGCTGATCTTTTAAAATAAGGAGGACAAACAATGGAAGTTATTTTAAAACAGGATCTTAGTAATCTTGGTTATACAGATGATGTTGTAAAGGTAAAGCCCGGCTATGCCCGCAATTACCTGATCCCTCGCGGCCTTGCAGTGCTTGCTACCGACTCTAACAGGAAGGTGCTGGAAGAAACCCTGCGTCAGCGCGCTCACAAGGCGCAGAAGCTGAAAGGCGATGCTGAAGCAGTTGCAAAGCAGCTTGAAGAAATGACATTGCAGATAGGCGCTAAAGTGGGCGAGAGCGGAAAGATCTATGGTTCCATTACCCCGCTGCAGATCTCTGAAGCGCTATACCGTCACGGTGTTGAAGTTGACCGTAAAAAGGTACATATGGATGATGAGCATATCAAGTCCCTTGGCACTTACACTGCTACTGTGTCTCTTCACAAGGATGTGAAAGCAAAGGTTAAATTTGAAGTGATCGCTGAATAAGCATCACTTCAGCCCTCAATGACGAGGGAGTAGAAAAAGGACGAATCGAAAGGTTCGTCCTTTTTTTGTTGTCTAAAGCCTGTTTCACGCAGAGACGCAGAGTGCACAGAGATGTCTTTATTTTGATTTCTCTGCGATCTCCGCGTCTCTGCGTGCCTTTTAAGACCCTTGCTCTTAACAAACTTTAACACTCCACCTCATACCTATTTCATGCAAAAGGACGTTTGAGGAGGTATCTTTGTTATATATTTAAAATCAATTAAAATGAAAAAAATACTGGTAACCTTATCATTGATTGCTTTCGTGGCATTTGCTTCAAATGCACAGACAAGCACGACAACTACTTCTAAGGAAGTAAAGAAAGAGACTGTAAAGACTGAAACTACTTCTGCAAATGCTTCTGCAACTACTAAGAAGGCTTGCTGCAATCACAGCGGAACAGCAGCTAACTGCAAAGGCAAGAGCTCAAAGGATTGCAGCACTAAAGAAAAGACTGAATCAAAAGCTCAGAAGTCGACTACAAAAGATTCAGGCAGTAACTAATTAAGTTATGTTCTGGAGGGAAGTGCTCACTGGCGAATAGCCGGTGAGCATTTTTTGTTTTACAGAAACGCTTTTAACCCTTCCAAGCTACTAATCTCATAAGTAACCTTCTGCTCATGCTTTAAGCCAAGAGGATTAAAGAATACAGTATCCCATCCTGCTTCTCGTGCGCCGACGATATCAACTTCAAGTCCGTCGCCGATCATGATCACTTCATCGGTTTTTGAATCTGTTGCCTGCAATGCATGTTCAAAAATGCGCAGGTCGGGCTTCTTGTGACCTACATGATCGGAGGTGATCACATTTACAAAGAAGTGGTCAATGCCGCACACCTTCAGCTTTATATGCTGTGTTTCTTCAAAGCCGTTGGTGATGATGTGCAGCTTGTATTTAGAACAAAGGTATTGCAGTGTTTCTTTTGCGTGAGGAAACAGCTTGTTTCTTCGCGGTGCTGATTTCACATAATCGTTTTCCAGTCCCTCAGGAACTAATTCAGGATCCAGGCCCATGTCCCAGAAGGTGTATTCAAAGCGCTTTGCGCGCAGCGTTTCCTTATCAATCTTGTTGAGGCGGTATTGCTCCCACATCATCAGGTTGCGTTCCACGTACTTTTCATGAAAGAACTCAAACGAAGGAATGCCCAGCTCTTTTAATGCGTACTTATCAAAAAGCTCAACCAGCGTTTCACGTGAATTAGTTGTAAAATCCCAAAGCGTATTGTCGAGATCAAAGAAGATGTGCTTGTAGGTCTTCATTCGCTCAGGATTTCGGGTATGGTGCGTAAGTGATGCAGCTCAAAGATGCCGGTTAAAAGCAGCGACCATACCGTGATGGAGATAAACATATATAACAAAATCTTCTTTTCGTTGTGCTCGAGCCTGGTAATAATAAATGTTCCGATGGGAATAGAGAAGAGCACAGGCGTTAAAGCTGCAATGCCTATCAGGCCAAATCGTTTCCATAGCTTCACTATTCGCCTGTTTCGCGGGGTGAAAACTTTTTTACGCTCCTTGGTTATATATTCATAGTGTACTTCAAAATGTTGATTTACATCGACGGATGGATCGGAAAAATGCTGCTTTTTTGAATAAATGTATTTTTCAATGCGTTTTCTCATTCTCCTGTAAAGAGGAACAAGGTGTTCACTTAAATAGATGATAAGTGCAACACCGATCATACCGCCGGTGATGATGGCAATATTTGTCATCCAGAAGTCGAGGTTTATTTCACCGTACTTCTGCGTACGCCAATAAACAACAGGGCCGCCAAGGAACTTGACGCTGCTGATGGCAACGAGTAACAAATAATTAATTAACTCTCTCAATGAAGAAAGGCTTTACTGTAAAATAAATTTGAGTAAAAGTTAAATCAATACAGCCTGTTTAGTGCTTAACTTTTTAATCCAAATGCAAGATCGCCGGCATCCCCCAATCCCGGCACGATGTAAGAATGAGCCGTAAGCTCTTCATCCAATGCTCCAATCCACATAGTCACGCTCGATGACAAGTGGCTTTTCACATATTCCACTCCTTCAGCGCTGGCTATTGCAGCCACAATATGCGTTTGCGAAGGAGTACCTTTTCTAAGTAATTGTTTATACGTTAATGCTATCGATGCACCTGTCGCCAACATGGGATCGCACAAGATCAGCACACGGTCCTGCAACAGTGGAGATGATATATATTCAATCTGGATGTCAAAGCTTCCGTCCTTGTGCGGCTTCCTGTATGCACTGATAAACGCATGATCGGCCTGGTCGAAGTAATTCATCACTCCCTGGTGCAATGGGAGCCCGGCACGGAGTATGGTGGCTACGACGGGTTGTTCGGAAAGGACAGGAACGTTGGCAACACCAAGCGGCGTAATAACTTCTTTTGATGTGAAAGCTAAATGCTTGCTAATCTCATAGGCAAATATTTCACCCATGCGTTCTAAGTTCTTGCGAAAACGCATCCTGTCCTTCTGCACTTCTACATCGCGCAGCTCGGCAATGAAGTTATTGATGATGGAATTGTTGTTGCCCAGAATGTGCACCATATATATTCCTGTTAGCTCTTGATCCAGCGTACGAACTTCGGAAGCTTATTCCTTTTGATGCGTAAATATACGGCTTCTTTCGATCCGAAGCTACTATAAAAGCGTGCCAGGTTCTTGTCCATAGAGCCTTCGAAGTCGAGGATCAGATCTTTTCCGGCGTTTGATTTTATCACTTGATCAATGATACAGCTCATGGCGCCGTTCTTTCTTGCTTCGGCTGAAGTGCCTGAGAACAAAAAGATTATCTTCTTCAAACCGATCAGGAATATCGCTCCTGCGCAAACCTTATCATCGTGGGTTCTTGCTGCTATTACCTGCACCGCTTTTCTTTTCCTTGCTTCCTTCACGATCTTCTGCAGCACCTGGTAATGTTCAGTTTTAAGGTCAAAGTCCTTACCGCGGTTCTTTTTGAAAAGCTTTATTATTTCGTCTTCATCTGCATCTGTCTCCAGTGTTAATTCAGCTTTTTCCGCTTTTGCAATATTTCTTCTTGTGTTGAGAGAATATTTTCTGAAAAGTGTTTCATAGTCCTTATTCAGGTTCAGATGATAAGTAACAAGCGGCGTGACCTTGTAATCTTCAGAAGCTAGCCTGTTTCCAGTGTTGAGGTTAATTTCTACGAAACGGTAGCGTTCAGAAATAACAGAAAGATAATTCCGGATTAAAGATTGTGTAATATTATCTGAAGAGAAAACGCCCAGCTGCTGCGTGAAATGAGGCTGTCTTAAGTATTGAATACCGTATTTGCGGCTATGGGTGAGAGGGAAAACAGATGAGTAATTGTCTTCAATCAAGGCATCCCAGCCGGGGGAAACAGCATCCAAATACCACGATCGTGCATAGATGATTGCATTGTCCGAATTGGCAATGCACTGGTCCCACTTCTTCGTATCAATATTTTTATGCCGAACGTACTGAATCATGGAATTAATTGGCAGCTATCTTAATCATTTCCTCATATATATGCCCCCATCCTTCCCATGGTTCTATTTCGCTCAATGATTCATTGTGCCATAAGCTGATAAACGTTCCGTTCACCTGCTTCACTTCATTTATCAATGGTGCTATGTATGATAAGGCATCATTAGGATTAATCTTCATGTGATACTTCAACGTAGCATCCATTACTGCAAAAGGATGAACGCTGAGCTTTGTAGTTGTTTCATGATTGAGATCGTAGAAATAGAAAGGTGTGCAAAGACTTGCTCTAAAACCCGGTTCTGTTGAATATCCCATCGTGTAATCGTCAGTAATATCATTTTCAATGAGCCTTCTATACGTATCCGGTAGTGTAAGTTTCAGAAAATGCTGACGGCTTTTTGTGATAGGCCGTTTCAGCACCTTCGACAAACGCTCTATTTCTTTTTTCAGGTTTTCAGTCTGTGTGTTTGAAAGAAAGGAAGGATGAATGCCAATGTCGTTGTAGTCGGCAATAGATTTGATCAGGTCCTGCAGCTCTTTGCTGCTGATGGGTACATTCTTATCGTTCTCAGCATAGTCACCTAACAGAAAGAAGTAGATGCAGTTCAGCTCATGCTTCTTTTGAATGTCAGCCAGCAGATCAAATGTTTCATAGGGGTCTTCTTCAAGGCCCAGCAGCACGCCTGTGCGCTTTCCCAGCTCTTTGAAGTTGAAGTTTGCAAGCGTACGTGCAAAAGCGCCTGCTGTTCTCACAATTCCTTTTTCCTTGTAAGCAAAAGCATTGTCAATATCGATGGTTGATATATATTGATACTTTCTTGGAGCAAAGCTTAACTGCGGATAGCGTTCCTGTATAATGCGTTTAATTTTCTCCGCCCAGATGTTGATGATTGGCTTCTGAAGAAACCCCTTGTTGTATGCCAGGCTCTCCTTCGGATCGAAGCGATCATAGTAATCTTTCTTCGAAGGAAGATATTCTTCGTACCTGCTTGTCAGGTAAAAGCTTGCAGCAAAAGGATCAAACGGAAATGCATATTTAGGATGTGTTGCAAAAAAACCTTTTGTGTCTTCCCAATCGAACACATTTATATCCTGAGGCTTGATGCGCTTTTCAAATAGAAGGGGAGTAGCATAAAAAAACAATTCATTGCCAATTGCTTTTTCGGCATAGCTGATTTTAGGCTCATTGCTTGCAGCAAACGCTTCCGCATCATGCGTGATCTTATATTCAATACCCAGTATATCCCGGAATATCAGATCGAATATATATCTAAGACGAGGTGGGGCAGAAGCGGTATAAACAAAAAGCGGCCCCCCTGCCACCCGAAGGGGGGATAAGCCAGAATGCAAATGCTGGTTTAAATTCAGATCCATTGTGATAACGTGAAGCCCTCCCTTCGGGAGGGTTTGGGTGGGCCTCAAAGTAGTCCTTCATCGGCAAAGCTAAAGAATCCGCTTTGAGTAACGATGATGTGGTCGAGGACAGGTATTTCAAGCACCCTCCCTGCTTCTGCAATGTTCTTGGTGAGCTTAATATCTGCATCGCTTGGCTTTGTGTTGCCGCTGGGATGGTTGTGACAGAGAATAACAGACGATGCTTTGTTATCCAATGCAGCTTTGAAAATCATTTTGGGATCAACAACTGTTCCGGCCATTCCGCCTGAACTTACGGGATGCTTGCCCATCACCATGTTCGCGCGGTTAAGAAACAATATCCAAAACTCTTCATGCATGTGATCACCAAGCAAAGGCTGAAAAATATCCGCTGCATCCTTGCTTGTAGTGATCTTATCACGCTTAATGGTATCATCCGTTTTCCTGCGTCTGCCAAGCTCCATCGCAGCAACGATGGTAATTGCTTTGGCTTCACCGATTCCCTTGAACTCCATCAGATCCTTCACCGTAAGCCTGCCTAGCTCATTCAGGTTGTTCTCCACCTTGCCGAGAATCCGTTTCGAAAGCTCCACAGCAGTTTCTTCTTTATTGCCCGAGGATATGAGTATTGCAACCAACTCTGCATCACTTAGCACATGCCGGCCTTTCAGCATCAGCTTTTCACGCGGACGATCTTCCTCTGCCCATGATTTTATTGTTAGTCTGTCCATATAAATAGATTTGACATGTGAGAATTGATTATCTAGATAAGAGTGTTCCCGTTTTGTCTCATGTCTCAGATCTCAAATCTCACATCTTTCTCCACAAAACTAAAATAAAAAAGGTCTTCCCGAAAAACGGAAAGACCTTTCATCACCCTCTCTTTGAAGAGGGAAGGGGTGAGGCCCTTATTTAATATGATTCACATGAACTGCTAATTCAGACTTTAAGTTAGAAGCTTTGTTCTTGTGGATGATGTTCACCTTAGCAAGATTATCAAGCATAGCAGTCATTTTAGGCAGCGCTGCAGTTGCTTCCTTTTTATCCTTTATTGTAAGGAAGTTTCTGATAGCATTACGGGCTGTTTTAGCCTGGTATTTATTACGAAGCTCTTTTGCTTTATTTGAACGGATTCTCTTGATCGACGACTTATGGTTTGCCATTGCTTATTTAAATTTTGGGAGCGCAAATATACAATAAACAGGATAAAGTCCAATTATTGAATGCACTTTTTTGCATAAAAAACTGCTTTATTTGGCTCAGAATGGCTAAAAACAGCGCATTGCTTCAATAAAGCACCTCCATGCTTTATCAATACATGGTGATGTATTACAAAAACATGGCCGTGTATTACTAAAGCAAGGCGCTGTTTTACTGAAACATGCCCTTGCTTTTTCAAAACAAAGCGATGTTTTGGTGAAACAAGTAGATGCTCTGCCAATGCAGGGCAGTGTTTTAATGAAACAGGGTGATGCTCTATTGAAACATGGAGATGCTTTAATAAAGCAGGGTGATGCTTTGTCGATGCATGGCGCTGTATCATTAAAGCATCGAGGGGTTTTCCGGATGTTTGAGAGTGAATTAAAGATATATCTGGTGAAGTGTATGGGGCAGGGGTGTTAAACAAAAAACCCCATCCGGAAGGGGATAGGGTCTTTACGTTGTTTACTATAGCTTAGCCTAAATAAGTCTTGAGGATTTTACTGCGGGAAGTATGCTTTAAGCGGCGGATGGCTTTTTCCTTTATCTGACGTACGCGCTCACGAGTTAAATCGAAGCGTGCACCTATTTCTTCAAGTGTAAGAGGCTGTTCGCCTGAAAGACCGTAGTATAAGCGTAGCACGTCTGCTTCACGGCTGGTGAGAGAGGAGATGGCACGTTCAATTTCTCTGCGTAATGATTCGTGAATAAGGCTTGCATCCGGATGTTCCTGGTCTTCATCTTCGATAACATCCATCAGGCTGTTTTCTTCACCCTGCACAAGTGGCGCATCCATTGATACATGGCGGCCAGATGAGCGCATAGCTTCACGAATATCGTCAGAGCTTATTTCAAGCAGCTTGCCGATTTCTTCAGCAGAAGGTTCTCTTTCGAAATCCTGTTCCAGCTTAGAATATGCTTTGTTGATCTTATTGATTGAACCAATCTTATTCAAAGGCAAACGCACAATTCTGCTTTGCTCAGCCAATGCCTGCAGAATCGACTGGCGAATCCACCATACAGCATAGGAGATGAATTTAAAGCCGCGCGTTTCGTCAAAACGCTGAGCTGCCTTTATTAATCCAAGGTTACCTTCATTGATTAAGTCACCAAGGGTAAGGCCCTGGTTCTGATATTGTTTTGCAACAGAAACCACGAAGCGAAGATTGGCTTTTGTAAGCTTTTCAAGTGCTACGCTGTCGCCCTTTTTAATTCTACGGGCCAAAAGCACTTCTTCTTCAGCTGTGATCAAGCCTTCTTTACCGATTTCCGATAAATACTTGTCAAGCGAAGCCGTTTCACGATTGGTAACCTGTTTAACTATCTTTAATTGTCTCATTTCAGAAGAAGAATATAGAATCCACTAATAAATACAGTTTGTAAAACGCCCTCTTATATAATTGGTTTCAATAATGTAAGAATTTCCGACAATTCGGTTAATTGCTGTTTTACTCTGTTAAATCTTACAAAAATTGTAACCATTTTGATTGCTGTTTATCCACTTTTATGAATCCTGATAACATAATGCATTTCAATGTTAAAAGACACGGATTAAAGCGTTGAATTTGACATCTGTAAGATTTTGGTCTATCTTCGCATATCAGCCTGTTTCAAAAAGCTATAATTGAAGCAGGCTTCGGCTTTTAAAGGATTCCAATGACAACAACTACTGCAATAAAGAGACCAACAGAACAGGTTTACAGCAACTATACGGCTGAAGATTTTCATGTATGGAAAACATTGTATAACCGCCAGATGGCAACGCTGCGCACAACAGTGTCGCAGGCATATCTCGATGCGCTGAATGTTGTAGGGTTTAATGCCAATGAAATTCCTGATTTCAAAAAAGTAGATGCCCGACTGAAGCCGCTTACAGGATGGGGCATACAGGTAGTGCCGAACATCAGCCCGCAAAAAGAATTCTTTGAATTTCTTACCAAGAAAAAATTTACTGCCACCTGCTGGCTGAGAACCTTCGAGCAGCTTGACTTTTTGGAAGAGCCGGACATGTTTCATGATGTGTTTGCTCACGTACCGCTGTTAAGCAACAAAGCATATTGTGATTTCTTTCATGGCATCGGTGAGATTGCGATGGAACATATAGACAATCCAAAAGCCATTGAAATGCTTGGGCGCATTTATTGGTTTACTGTCGAGTTTGGATTAATAAGAGAAAAGGGTGAACTGAAAATATACGGCGCCGGGATTATTTCATCACATGGAGAAACCGAACATAGCCTGCATGACAAAACAAAGAAATTTGATTTCGATGTGGCGACTATTTTTCATACTTCTTTCCGGACAGATATCATGCAGGATAAGTATTGCATCATCGATTCATTCGATCAATTGTACCATTCTCTGCCGGAAATCAAGAGATTATTGTCAAAAGAGCTGTAAAAGCTCAAAATCCACGCGCGGAATTTCCGTGTTCATTCACGGACTTATAAAATCCACGCATGGATTTACTTTGTTTGCGCATGAACACACTTTGTTCACGCGTGAATTTAATAAGTTCAAGCGTGGATTCAACAAATTTGTGCATGGATTTAATGTTTCGCGCGTGACTTTTACAAATCCACGCATGAATTTTATGTGTTCGTGCGTGGATTCATCTTGTTTGCGCATGGATTTATTAAATCCGGGCGTAGTTTCAATGAGTTTGTGCGCAACACTGACGAATCAGCGTATGAGATTATTGAATCCGCGCGTGATTTTTGCTTAAATGACAGAGGCTTTTTCAGAAAGAGTTATCAGATTCTTGCTGCCATCAGCAGATCGAGGTCTTTGTAAGGAAGCTTAGTGTATGATGCAACCTGGCGGTTGGTGATCGCTCCTTTATACATGTAAACACCTCTGCGCACCGATTTATTCTTCCACAACATTTCATCAATGCCACCTTCTTCGCCAATGCTCAGCAGGATAGGTGTGAAAATATTGCTCAGCGCCGTTGACGCAGTGCGGGAAACGCGGGATGCTATATTGGGAACGCAATAGTGAACAACGCCATACTTGCGGAACACAGGCTGTGAGTGATTGGTTGCTTTGCTGGTTTCAAAGCAGCCGCCTTCGTCGATGCTTACATCGATAATCACAGAGCCCACACGCATTTCACTTACCATATCCTGGGTAACAACTACCGGTGTAATGCCTGAAGAGCTTCTCAATGCTCCGATTGCAACGTCAGCATTCTTTAACTCTTTTAAAAGTGTTGCAGGAACAATGGTGGATGTATATATACGCATTCCCAACAGGTTCTGCAGACGTTTCAAACGATGAATGGAGTTGTCAAATATTTTCACATTTGCTCCAAGACCGATTGCTGCACGTGCTGCGTATTCACCAACCGTGCCTGCACCGATAATAACTACTTCAGTAGGGGGTATGCCTGCCACACCACCCAGCAGCTCGCCTTTACCATTGAAAGCGTTACTGAGGTATTCAGCGGCAATCAGGATGCTTGTGCTTCCTACAATTTCGCTCATGGCCTGGATGATCGGGAAAACGCCTGAATCATCCTGCATGAATTCATAACCAATGGCAGTAATCCGTTTTGAAGAAAGCTGGCGCATGTATTCTTCATTCTGCGTGCGTACCTGCAGAATGGAAACGAGATTCTGATGTGGCTGCATAAGCGCGAGCTCCTCCTTTGAGGGAGCATCAACCTTGAGAATAATGTTTGCCTTATAAACTTCTTCCGGTGAGTATGCAATTTTAGCACCTGCTTCGCTGAAATCCGAGTCTTCAATGTTTGACGCTTTTCCTGCGCCTGCTTCTACAACTATTTCGTGGCCATTGGCAACCAGCAAAGCAACAGCATCGGGCACCAGCGGAATGCGGTTTTCCTGGAACGAAGTTTCCTTGGGAACTCCTATGTATAAGTTCTGTTCTTTCTTCTTTACCTCCAGCATGCTTTCCATAGGCATCACTGCCGAGGCAGCAAGAGAGGATGAGAGCTTTTTCGATGTCGGGTCAATCATACAGTTCTGAATGTAAAAACGCGCTCATCGTTTTCTTTAATTTCGATGAAAACGCTAACCAGTTGTTTCGGCAATAAATTTAACACTTTTTCCGGCCACTCGATAAGGCAAAATTGACCTGAATAAAAATATTCTTCACAGCCTATATCCATGGCTTCTGACTCTGATTTAATCCTGTAAAAATCAAAATGAAACACTTTTTTGCCGTTGGCTGCCGCATATTCATTGACAAGAGAAAAGGTAGGACTGCTAACGGTTTGTGATACACTCAGCACCTTGCATATTTCCTTAATAAAGGTGGTTTTTCCCGCTCCCATTTTGCCATAAAAGGCAACAACAGTATTAACACCTGCGAATTTTAATAATTCCTGCGCTGCTTTCGGTAAGTCATTTTGTGTGTTACATGTCACCTTCATCTCCTTCATAGCGGTCTCAAAAGTAAATAAGAAACCGTTTCTATTTTCTTTTAATGATATAAGGCGGGTAATGGCAGGAATAAGGTATAAGTATATATAGGAAACAGTAGCCGTATTCCTTTATCTCCTTCTTAATTCTGGGAGTGAAGTGAAAAGCGGTAAACTCCGATTCACAAGCCTTTCATGGCTTTTCGTCGAAAGTTAATCCTATTTGCGTATTATGAAGAGTAACTTTGAGATACCTAACTCTAACCAAATTATTATGAAAAATTACTACGCATTGATATTGGCCTGTGTATGTTTTTCTTTTGCGAGAGCAACCAATGAAGTGCCGAATTCCAGCTTTGCATCGTGGAGTGCAGGCAACCCTGCAGGATGGAGCACCGACAACGGCGGTGTCTATTACACCACCGTGTCAGATGCAGGTGTTGGTTATACCGATGCACATGCAGCCAAGGGCCAGCCCGCAACTTACCTCTCTGATACTATTCCTCCATTGCTGACAACGCCCGGCTCAGGTGGCTATGGCTTTAACATTTCAGCCAATTACAATAATCTTAGCTTTTATTACAAAGCGATCCTGGTTAATGGCGACCGCTTTATTGTTACCGTTGCGCTCTTCGATGCAGGGCATGCAGGCACCGCTGTTGGCGTTGCCACGATTACAAATAATGCATCTTCCTTTACACTGGAGAATGTGGCTATCTCGCAGTATAGCAGCAACACACCTGTAACAGCGGTTATAAGCTTCGTTCTTTCAGGGCCTTTGGGTAGCTCAGAACAGCCAAGCCCCAGCTCTTTTTTCATTGTTGATGATGTAAGCCTGAATATTGTGGCAGGCATAAATGAAGTGCTGTTGGATAGATCTTTAGAAGCATACCCTGTTCCGGCTCATAATGCTATCAATATAAAGGGGGAAAGAAAATCAGGAGGGACAATGCAACTAATGCTTGTCGATGTTGCAGGTCGTATTGTGAAAGAATATACGCTGGTTTCAGAGGGTAATCTTTTAGATGAACAATTAAGCCTGGAAAATGTCGATGCAGGAGTTTACTCATTGGCTGTAATAACCAACAATAAGCTTATAAACAGGAAGATTATCGTTCAGTAACCTATTATATAAGTGTTTATATGTTAATAAAGCCCTGTTTCATACAGGGCTTTATCATTTATTGCTTTGTAAATCAATTTATTTTTGTTAAAATTACAACTTCAATAACATTCAATTGAACCGCAAAACTTTTATAACTTACTGGACATGAAACTACGTTTACTTTTAGCAATTTTTCTTCTTGCTTGTTTTTCATCATTAGCCAAAAGCATTGATAAGATAACAGCTATGAGCGTGGCTAAGAACTTCTATGCGCAGAAAGCGAATGGCAATCGTTCAATGAGCAACGTGGTTGCTAATCTCTCGACTGCTTATGAATGTAAAGCAAAGATCACCGAAAACGGTATCACTGCTGAACAGAGCCTTTATTACGTTTTCAATAAGAATACCGACGATGGCTTTATTATCGTTTCGGGAGATGATGTTGCAATACCAGTGCTGGGGTATACAACCTCAGGATCGTTTCACGGCGATCATCTGCCTCCTGCATTTGAAAAGTGGCTGGAAAGCTACAAGCAGCAGTTGCTGTACGCAAAGCAAAAGTTTTCTGTTGCCACTTATCCGGTGAAAGCAAGCTGGGATGAATTATTAAATGCGTCCAACAACGTTGCCTACCGCCAGATGGCTTCTTCATCCGTGAATGCATTGCTTAGCACTACATGGGACCAGGAGCCTTATTACAATGATTATTGCCCTTACGATCCCGATGCATATTTTGATCATTGCCCAACAGGCTGTGTGGCGACGGCTATGGCGCAGATCATGAAGTACTGGAGCTATCCCGCACAGGGCACAGGCTTTCATTCTTATTACAGCTATGATTATGGCACGCTGTCCGCTGACTTTGGTAATACGAGCTACAATTGGGCTGCAATGCCTAACTTTATTTCTTCTTCGAACAGTCAGATTGCGACATTGATGTATCAATGCGGTGTAAGCGTCGAGATGAACTATGCACCTTATGGCAGCGGTGCTTATGTTATATCAGACGATGATCCTGTTTGCTCTCAGACAGCCTATGCCAGCTATTTTGGATATGACGGGTCGAGCATGCAAGGTTTGAAGCGTGATGTGGTGAATAATTTCACTTCATGGAAGAACATGCTCAAAGGTGAAATAGATGCAGCTCGCCCTGTGCAATATGTGGGGTTTGGCAGCGGTGGTGGTCATACATGGGTATGCGATGGGTATGATGTAAATGATTACTTCCACATGAACTGGGGATGGGGCGGTGCAGGGCCCAATGGCTTCTATGCATTGGATGCTTTGAATCCTCCTGCTTTGGGAACAGGTGGTGGTGACGGAGGATTTAATTATAACCAGGAAATGCTGATTGGCATTAAGCCTGTTTCCACTTCAAGTACAGATAATATTGCTTTTTATGGTGACATGCAGGTTTCTTCTGATCCTGTATTTTGCATCGGGTCATTTTCAGTAACGCTCTCTCTTTATAATGCCGGCTCAACTGATTTTAGCGGCATCTTCAGCGTTGCCTTGTTTAAACCTTCAGGAGAGTTTGTTCAATATGTTCAGGTTATAGCGCCATCAAATCCATTGCCGCCCAATTATGGTTATTCTCCGATAACCTTTGTTAGTGACGGGCAGTTCATTGAGCCGGGAGATTATGTGATAGGCGCCTATTACATGCGTGATGGCGGCGGATGGGAATTGGTGAATCCCAATGGATATAACGGGTATCATCAAAACCCTATTACCCTTACTGTTGTCGGACCGCAGGATTATTTGCGCCTTTATGCAGACATTAATCCCACACCAACAACCTTTATGCAGGGAAGCCCTGCAACTGTGACGCTCAATGTTCAGAATACGTATCCGTATACTTACTATGGTACTATATGGGTGGGACTTTTTGATCTGAATGGGTCTTTGATACAGATCGTCGACACTTTCGGAGAAAAGAATGGCTTGCTGACGAATCACTATTACAATTCACCTTTAACTTTTCACACATCAGACGTAAGCGTGGACCCCGGAACTTATATGCTTGCTTGCTTTTACCACGAGTATGGAACTTCTTATTCCTATCCTGTCGGAGGACAGCTTTATGCCAATCCTGTGACCATCGATGTAGTGGCGGCGGGCCTGTCACCTGATATATATGAAACCAACAATGATTTTTCATCTGCCTATCAGCTGAGCACAGCATGGTCTTCCAATGCTTCCAACCCGAATACAGTAGGTTCTAATCTTCATATCAGCACTGATTTGGATTATTATAAGATCGCCCTGCCTGGTGGTTACAGCTATTCCATTACAGCACGAGCTAATGATTCATATAGTACCGATGATGCAAACTCATATTCAGCAGATGTGCTGTGGTCATACAACAGCGGAAGCGGGTGGTCGTACACCTATGATGATGTTAAATCATCGCCTATTGTTGTTAACGGAGCAGGAACGGTGACCTTTAAGGTAGCGCCTTACTTTTCAGGTTCAATCGGAACATATCTTTTTAAAATGCACATTGTAAGAACGCCGTTGACTGCAGTTAATGAAATTACAAATGACAAAGAGCTGAATGTTTATCCTAACCCTGCCGGCTCTTTAATTCGTGTTGAAATTCCTGGCAATAAAAAGATTGACAACTATTTTATCGTCAATTCGCTCGGTGCTGTGGTGATGAATAATACGCCGGCATCAGGCAATGCAACAATTGACGTCTCTTCTTTATCTCTAGGTATATATAGTATCATCGCAATTACGAACGATGAAAAATATTTTTCACGGTTTGTCATTAATCGTTAAGTGAGGTATTTCCTTGTTCTTTTAATCTTTTTCGCAGGCTGCTGCACTGAAAAACAGGCAGGCAATGCTTCATCTGCCAAACCTAGTGTTTCAAATACTCAAAATAAGGAAATCGCTTTCATTACACCTGCAGCAATCATATATAAAACAAAAAAAGATTATCATGATAAAGTTCCTGTTATTATGAATGATGACAGAACGAAGATTGTTTCTTACCCGGCTCCGGCCGATGTTCTTAAAGGCGGAGTGCCTTTATATCCAACTCCGCTTGATGATGGTTACCTGCTTGATAACATTGGCATTGGAGGAAACACTGTATTCCTGGACATCACGTTAGAAGAATACAGCAAGAGAGCGCATCCCTTTTCAATGAATGAAATGATGCAGATGCTTTTAGATAAAGATCCTTTTGTAGTTATCTACGATTGCGGACAAAGGCGCTTTTTTAAAAGCATTGTAAGCGACCTTAACAATGATATTGCTAATAACCACTTGGCTAAATACAAACGTATATTGTAAATAAGCCTATGCGTCCGGCTACTGCAAAATAGCTGAATTCGGTTATCTTTGCCCTCCTAATTTTTTATTCATTAAGTGGGACTAATTAAATCAATATCAGGGATAAGAGGAACAATAGGAGGTAAGCCCGGTGAGGCATTGACCCCTGTAGACATTGTGAAATTTACAGCCGCTTTTGGCACATGGCTGATTAATAAAAATACAAAAAGTAAAAAGCATACGATTATAATTGGCAGGGACGCACGCATCAGCGGCGAAATGGTCCAGAACCTCGTTGCGGGGACGTTGAAAGGACTAGGCATTGATGTGGTCTATCTCGGCCTTTCTACCACACCTACCGTTGAGGTGATGGTGACGGAATACAAAGCGGCCGGCGGAATCATTATTACGGCAAGTCACAATCCCAAACAGTGGAATGCATTAAAGCTGCTTAATAATAAAGGTGAATTTATTTCTGCTAAAGATGGCGAAGAGGTTCTGAAGCTGGCTGAAGAAGAAGCGTTCGACTTTGCTGACGTAAACAAGCTCGGCAAATACAAAATGGATAATGATGCCATTAAAAAGCACATCGATAAGATACTTGCCCTGCCACTCGTAGATGTAAAGGCGATTAAATCAAAGAAGTTTAAGATTGTTCTTGATTCTGTTAATTCATCGGGAAGCATTTCTGTTCCTGCTCTTTTAAACGCACTTGGCGTTGAAGAAGTAATCCAGCTGAATGCTGAGCCAAATGGCCTTTTTGCACATAACCCCGAACCATTGCCTGAAAATCTCGGCGATCTTTCAAAGGAAGTGAAGAAGAAGAGCGCTCATCTTGGCATAGCTGTAGATCCCGATGTGGATCGCCTTGCGCTTGTGTCAGAGGATGGTGAAATGTTTGGTGAGGAATACACGCTCGTGGCAGTGGCTGATTATATATTAAAGAATAAGAAAGGCAATACAGTTTCCAATCTATCATCCACGCGTGCTTTGCGCGATGTAACTGAGAAGGCAGGAGGCAAATATTTTTCTGCAGCTGTCGGCGAAGTGAACGTTGTGGAAGGTATGAAAGCGAACAATGCTGTGATAGGAGGAGAGGGCAATGGTGGTGTTATATATCCTGAATTGCACTATGGCCGTGATGCGCTTGTCGGCATTGCGCTTTTTCTTTCTCATTTGGCTAAGTTTGGCAAAAGTTGCTCTTTGCTTCGCGCACAATATCCTAACTATTACATAAGTAAAAATAAAATCGAGCTTACTCCCGATATCAATGTAGATGAAATACTGGATGGTATTAAAAGCAAATACAAAAAGCAGCCAACCAACACCATCGACGGAGTGAAGATCGAATTCGATAAAGAGTGGGTTCACCTGAGAAAAAGCAATACAGAACCTATCATCCGTATTTATTCTGAAAGCTCTCACCAGACTACAGCTGACAAGCTGGCTGAAAAAATTATCATGGACATTAAAGACATGATTAATGACATGATCGTAAAATAATATGAGAGTTTATTTAGACAACGCTGCCACCACACCGCTGGATAAAGAAGTTTTAGCTGCCATGCTCCCTTTCATGGAAAAGAACTTTGGCAATCCTTCTTCTATTCATTCTTATGGCAGAGAAACCAAAAGCGCCATTGAGGCTTCACGCAAGACGGTTGCCAAGCTCTTGAATGTTTCTCCTGCTGAAATCTTTTTTACCTCAGGAGGTACAGAGGCCAATAACATGGCCATCCGCTGCAGCATACGTGACCTCGGCATTAAGCATATCATCACTTCTCCGATTGAGCATCACGCTGTGCTGCATACTGTTGAGGAATTGGAAAAGCAGGAGAAGGTGAAGCTTAGCTATGTTCAGCTTAAAGCAAACGGGCACGTGGATACAGTGCATCTCGAAAAGCTGCTTGCTGAAAGCGAGCGTTCGCTTGTTTCGCTAATGCATGCCAACAATGAGCTTGGCAATTTGCTTCCAATAAAAGAAGTGTCTGAATTGTGTGCAAAGTATAATGCCGTATTTCATTCGGATACCGTGCAGACGATGGGGCATTATAAATTTGATCTTGCCCACTTAAATGGTATTCATTTTGCCACTTGTTCTGCACATAAATTTCACGGGCCTAAGGGTGTTGGCTTTTTGTATATAAACAACAAAGTAAAGATCAAGCCGCTTATATATGGTGGTGCGCAGGAAAGGAATATGCGCGGAGGAACGGAGAACCTGTACGGCATCATTGGCCTTGCAAAAGCATTTGAAATAGCGCATGCATCCATGGAAGAGCACCAGAAGCAGATTTCTGAGCTTAAGCAGTACATGGCTGATCAGCTCAGGCAGCAGATACCGGGTGTGGAATTCAATGGTGATACGCTTGGCAAATCGCTTTACACGGTGCTGAGCGTTTCCTTTCCATCAACGGATATTAATGAGATGCTGCTTTTCAACCTTGATATTGCAGGCATTGCAGTAAGCGGAGGCAGCGCCTGCAGCAGCGGCAGCGATGTGGGCAGCCATGTGCTAAAGGCTTTGGATAAAGATTCTGAGAGGCCTTCGGTTCGCTTCTCTTTCAGTAAATACAACACAAAAGAAGAAATTGATTTTGCTCTTCTTAAGCTGCGTGAATTGTTTACTGTTAAGATTTAACTACATTTACTTTTTACCCTTGAACCTACTACTATGAAAAAAGTCTCTATACTGGGGGCAGGACAGGTAGGCCGTGCAATGGCGATTGATCTTTGCAAGGACTATGCTGTAACTTCTTACGATGCTGATGAGCGTAATCTCAACAAGCTTAAGAATCCTATAAAAACAGTTAAAGCTGATCTTTCGCAAGAGTCGGAAGTGAAGAAAGCTGTTGCTGATGCTGATCTCGTGATTGGCGCTGTTCCCGGCTTCATGGGATTTGAAACCGTAAAAACTGTAATCAGCTGTAAGAAGAACATCGTCGACATTTCTTACTTCAACGAATACGCTTTCTTCCTGGACGAGATGGCGAAGAAGAACAATGTTGTTGCTGTGATGGATTGCGGCGTAGCACCGGGAATGGACAACATCATTCTTGGATATCACAACAAACGCATGAAGGTGGATTTTTTTGAATGCCTTGTTGGCGGCTTGCCTGTAATGCGTACCTGGCCTTTCCAGTATAAAGCACCGTTTTCACCAATCGATGTAATTGCTGAGTACACAAGACCTGCACGCTTTGTAATCGATGGTCGTGTGGTGATCCGTCCCGCGTTGAGTGATGCCAGCCTTGTTGATTTTGAAGAGGTAGGAACGCTTGAAGCATTTAATACAGATGGATTGAGAAGCCTGATCAAGACCATGAAAATTCCGAATATGATTGAGCGTACGCTTCGTTATCCCGGTCATATCGATTATATCAAGATGCTTCGTGAGACAGGTTTCTTCAGCGAAGAAGGTGTTCGGGTGAATGGTCACGATGTGCGGCCCATTGATATTACCACCAAGCTGCTGTTCCCTAAGTGGAAGCTGGAAGAAGGAGAAGATGAGTACACCGTTATGCGCATCATTATTCGCGGTACGCAGAATGGGAAAGACAAGGAATACGTATACAACCTGTTAGATCATTACGATAAGAAGACAAACATTCCTTCCATGGCACGCACAACGGGCTATACCTGCACGGCAGTTGCAAATCTGGTTCTTGAAAATAAATTTACCCGCACAGGGATTTGCCCTCCTGAATATGTAGGTGAAGATGAGGAATGCTTCAAATTCATCCTGTCTTACTTAAAAGATAGAAACGTTATATATAAGGTAGAGGAGAAGTAACCCTTCGACAGGCTCAAGGTCCGATGGCTGCGGTCGTTGAGGCTCTCGAAACGCAGAAGCCATTATTTTGCAGTCACCACAAACACCGTTCTCCTGTTTCGTGCTCTTCCTTCTTCTGTTGCATTAGAAGCAACAGGCTTGGTGTCGCCAAAGCCTTTGTAAGTAAGCCTGCCTGAAGCAATTCCATTCTTGACGAGGTAATCGAAGACTGTTTTCGCCCTGTTATTTGAAAGCGTGAAGTTGTCATCAGCATTCCCAACGTTATCCGTGTGTCCCTGCAATTCAAGCTTAATGGAAGGATTCTCTTTTAAAAAATCACTGAAGTTATCAAGCACAGCTTTAATGGTATCGTTCATCTCATAGGAATTGGTGCTGAATAAAATATCATGCAGTGTATACTGCTCGCCAAGCTCCAGCTTTTTAATTCCGAGATCAACCTTTACAGGTTCATGTGACGAATTCCTGCTTGACAAATACTGTGATTCAAAAGCATATCCTTTTTTCTTTACACTCAGCATCAGGTCATTGTCAAACTTTACAACAGCAGCATAGCGACCTGTAACGGAATCGGCATCGATGCGTGTTATTTTCTTGGTAACAACATCCTTGATTTCAACTTTTGCATCCACGGGCGCTTTCTCTGATTCATCCGCAACGACTCCTTTGACAAGCAAAACAGTATCAGGCCGCACAGCATCATAGAGATCGAAGGAATATATATCATATCCGCCTGACCCACCGAATTTATTTGAAGCAAAATATCCTTTCTTGCCATCCGTGCTTACAAAGAATCCTACTTCATCAGCTTCCGTATTTATAGGATAGCCGAGATTAACGGGAGTGCTCCAGTTGCCGGCATTGTCGAGCCTGGTCATGAAAATATCGAAGCCACCAAGTCCGGGCAGGCTGTCGGAAGAAAAGTACAACGTATGATTGTCAGGATGAATGAAGGGAGACTTCTCGTTTCCATTTGTATTGATCTTTGAGCTTAGCTTCACTGCCTTTGTCCAGTTGCCGTTCGCATCCTTTGTTGTCCTGTATATGTCTGTTCCTGATGATGAGTCGCGTGCACTGGCAAAGTAAAGTGTCTTGCCGTCGGAAGAAATGGAAGGCTGCGAGTCCCATTGCTTTGGATCATTCACATTAGGCCCAAGGTTGCGTATGGGCGTCCAGTGACCATCTACAAAGTCAGAAGTGCATATATCAAAATTGTTGTTGATGTTAACAGTGAAGAACAGGTGCTGGTTGTCTATGGTTACTGATGCTCCACCTTCATTATTACTTTTCTTCGAGTTGAAAGGCAGAGGCAGAGGGGTGCCTTTGCTGTATTCTCCCGGTGCAAGGCGTTCAGCAAGCATGAACTTCTCAACGCTCTGCATGCCTGTGACTGAATTCTTATCCTGCATATCATATCTCCGTGTAAAGAATGCAAACTCATTGTCGGGAGATATATAAGGCAGATACTCAGGATCGCTTGTAGATATATCATGTACAGGCTTTGGATCAAATGGCACAGGATGGGCCATCAGCTTCGCTTTTACAAGCAGGTCTTCTGCTTTCTTGGCATGTGTTTCATTCAGCTTGTCGAACTCGAGAAACTTCTTCAGTTGCTTTTCAGCGTCCTTATATTTCTTTGCATCGTAATACATCCATCCAAGCTGGAAATACATTTCAGCATCAGCATCGGGGCACAGTTCAATCGTCTTCAGAAATGATTGCTCCATGAGCTTATCGTCATGTCTGCGTTCAGCAACCTTGCCTTGCAGCAGATAAGCATCAACAAATTCAGGATCAGCATCAATGGCATTTTCAAGCAATGATTTCGTTTTATCCGGATCCTTTCTTGCTTTATAAAGCTCTGTTGCCTGCTGAAAATATTTAAGCGCCTTCTTATCCTGGCTTTTAGGACAAGTAATGTTTTGCGAAAACGAAAAACCGTAGGAAAAAATAAATAGGATAAAGGCAATAGCACACAGATGACGCGGATGCGACGGATTAATGCGGATTAAACCCGACTGCATTGTTTTATTTTCATCTGTACATCTACACATTTTCACATCCGCACATCATTGCTTCGGTTTGCCAAACAGATTCTTAAACTGATCGGTGGCCTGTTTCGTCAGATTCTTCTTGGCACTGTCGGCTGCAGCCTTTGCCTTGTCACTGGCTTGCTTCTGCAGCTTGTCTTTCTCTTCCTGGATCCTTGCATCGGCTTGTGCTTTCAGCTTGTCAGCTTCCTCCTTGGCTTTCGCATCAAGCTCCGCTTTTGCCTGTGCCTTCAGGTCATCCATCACTTTTGCCCCTGAACTGTTAAATGCAGTTGTCACTTTAGGACTTGTAACGGTGCCTCCAACACCGAGCACAACAGGAATCGTCTCACCCACGCTGAACTTAGCGCCTTTGCTGTTTGCCTGCGACACCAGGCCATTGATCAGATTGTTAGCAGCGCCTCCCATCATTGCGCGCGGAATTTGTGCACTGATCTTATAGTCGATCGTCTTATCAAAGCCATTGCTGCCGCCAATTTTTGCCTGTATGCCATTCAGCGATGCATCAAACGGATCAACGATCACGCGGCCATCAACAAAATGAAAGTTGATGTTGGTTTTCGGAACCGTTATGTTCTTCAGGTTATCCATCTTCAATGCATCGGCGATCTTTGTTGTCGGCGGAAAATCTTTCACCTGTATCTGTGAAGTATTGAGCAAACCATTCCCGGCAAGCGATTGCATCACAGGCTCCATCTTCTGATCCAGCTTACCTTTCACAGTCATGTTGCAGGAGTATTTACCATATGTGCTTTTAGCAACAGGCGCCATCTGTGCTACGCTGTTAAAAGTCGTCACTGTCTTCTGGATATCGAAATCGCTGATCTTTAAACCGAAGTCGAAGGCAGGATTCTTTATATCGGCGGAGCTGTATTTTCCATTCATCGTCATGCTTCCGTCCAGGAGGTTCATGGTAAGCTGCGACATGTTAATCTCTTTGTTACGGATAGTAATTTCTCCTTTCACATTCTTCATGTCGATGTTCTGATATTTCAATGTTCCTATAGCAGCATTCATCGTGAAATCTATATTAGCAGGAACATCAAGCACGGCAAGCGATGCAGTATCCTTCTTTGCAGGCGTAGCTGCTGTGCTGCTGCTCATCCATTCGTTCAGATCGATCAGCGAAGAGTTCAGCGTCAGCTTACCTGTCAGCGTTTCTTTCTTTAATGCATAAGCAATAAAATTCTGAAGCGAACCGCTTGCTTTGAAATCACTTGCACCTGCAGTTGCGTCAAATGTATTCAGCGCAACTTCCTTCGGATTAAACGTCATCAGCATTTGCTTAATGGTGAAGGGATGCGCCATAGCTGCAGATGAATAGGTGAGCGCATTAACGCCCAGCTGACCCGATGCATTGAAGTCCTGGTAGTTTTGTTTTTTAATTGTTGAGTAATGACCCTTTGCTGAAAGATCAGCTGTAATAACACCGGTGAGCGTTGTGCCTTTCTCCAGCGGAACAATCTTTTGCATGTTCATCAGATCCACCTTTCCTTTCAACGCAGCGTCAATGTCCGGATCACTGATGGGTGTGCTCAGCTTCATGCGTGCATCAAACGGAGCACCTGCAACAACCACATGGAACTTGGACAGATCGACAATGGTGTGATCCGTAACGCCGTCCGCATTGTTCACCTTCAGGTTCACCTGGACGTCTTCCACCGCTGAAGGCAATGCAGGATATTTGAACATTCCATTCTCCACTAACAACGTAATGCCATAACCGGGTAACGAATGTTCATTGTACGTTCCTTTAGCATAGCCTTCAAAAGCCATCTTGCCACTTGCTTTCACGTCTTTAAAGTCTTTGCTGTAAACAGCTGAGATAAGTGAAATAAAATCTTTGAAATCAGATTTAGCTGCACCGAACTTCAGATCCATCGCAATGTCTTTGCCGGGCATAGCAAGCCAGCCGCTGAAGGTGAGCGGAAGCTCATTCACCGTAAGGTGGTTGTCTTTGAAGGTGAACTTGAAATTCTTCATATCCATCTCCACATCAGCATCGGCAGTGGTTTTTGTATGCGCTAAATAATCAACACCACCGTAGTTAATTGTCAGCGCTCCCACATCGGTATGGGTAGAAAGCACAAACAGATCCTGCGTGAAGTCGCCTTTGCCTGTATGTGAGAAATCATCCAGCTGCAAATGAAAAGGCATCGTCCTGTCGTCATAAACCAGCCTTCCGTTGGTGATTTCATACTTCTGCAGAGTTGCTTTAAAATTCGACTGAGAAGCAGAAGCAGGTTGTCCTGCAGGCGTAGGCTTAGTGATGCTCCAGTTAGCCCTACCGTCTTTGTTTACTAAAAAGTTCATCACCGGTGCATCCAGCCCAACGTAGCGTATCTTGATCTGGTCGCCGCTGATGGCACTCATGATATCGACAGTAACATCTGTGGTCTTTGCATAGATCAGCGTGTCACCAGCGAAATCATTTTCACCGATAATGCTCAGGTTAGCAATACGCAGCGAAAGGTTAGGGAAGCTACGTATGAGCGACAGGCTTGAGTTATGCTCGTCGAAGTCCACCTTTGCTGTCAGGTTATCGTTGGCAGCCTGCTTTACTTTAGCAATGATCTTTCCTTTGAAAAGAAAAGGTGTGATAAGCAGTATAAGGAAGAGGACAAGAAAAACAATGCCTGTCCATTTTAAAAACTTTTTCATAGTAGTTTAAGTGGGTTTATTAAGAACGTAATACGGGAAGATTAATTTCGAATATCGAATCCCGAATGTCGAAAAAATATGAAATAGAAAATATTTAATAGAAAAGAGATTCGAACATTCAATATTTAATATTCGAAATTGTTTCGAAATCCGATATTCTTTATTCGATATTACTTAGTCACCACAATCCGCTGCACCGCCTTGTCATCATGTGTTTTCAGCACTACATAATAAATACCGGCAGGCAGATCATTTGTATTGAGATGGTAATGCAGGTCGCCTTTCGGCTTGATGGCATTCTCAATCACCTTCACCTCTTTTCCTGTATTATCAAGCAGGGTGATTAAAGCATGTGTATCATGCAGCAGCGTGGCATTAATTGTCAAGGTGCCCTTCACAGGATTCGGCGTGCAGGCCATGAAAACGTAACGCACGGGTGTTTCAACACGGGTATTCGTAACGACCGATGCAGGATTATATTTCCATATCTGGAAACCGGTAGCGAAGAGCAATGTATCATTCACTTTAAATGCACGGTCAAATGCCGTGCAGATGTGTGTTGAATCCCAGGTGATGCCGCCGTTTTTTGTTTCAAAGGTGGTGGTAAAATTGCCGCCTGTCCATCCGTGCAGGGAATCAATAAAGCCCACTCCTTGCAGGTGATTCGAGTACCATTGGTCGGATACCTGTATGCGTGACCAGGTCATTCCGCCATCTGTTGATTTTGCGATAGCAGGAACCCTGAGCTCGTCATCTTCTTCGATGGATGCATAATATATATTGTCCGTTGAAGGAAATATTTTCCAGCAACGCTCAGTTGGCACATCGTTTTGAAATTTATAAGCCCATGTTGTGCCGCCGTCTGTTGTATATAAAATGACCGCTGTCCGCATAGGGGCAAGGCCTCTGCCTGTAGCAAAGCCTGAGTCCTTATTAATAAAATACATATCAATCAGGTTGCAGGCATAATCTTTCATGTCAATGAAGCTCCAGCTGTTGCCACCGTCTGTACTCTTTATTATATATGCCGAATCCTGGTAATAATTGCCACATCCGTAAATGGTGTTTGAATCCGGTATGGAAAGACCGCAAATGCCTGCCTGCGCCCGGGCATCGATCAGCGAAGTGAGATCTGTCCAATGCGCACCCCCGTCAATGGTTCTTCTCAGCCTGTTGCCCACGCTGCCCTGCTTATTAGGCAAGCCGCCGACGAACCCTTTCATCTCATTGATGAATTCCACCGAGCGGCAATAGACGGCAGTGTCTTGCACCAGCGTGAACCAATCATTGCCGCCATTCGTTGTCTTCAATATCTGTCCGTCACCGCAAATGGAGTATCCGGTCTGCGGGTTCAGCATGAAAATATCATCCACCCTGTTATTCAATACCGGTGTATTGCACACTTTCCACCCGGATTGAGCTTCTGCTAATCCACTTGCGAAAATAAAAAGTAGGATGAAGATTGATTTTGCTTTCATTTGGTTGTGCGAATAGTGAAACACTACGAATTTACGAATATCCTGAACATAATGCGTTTTCATAAATTCGAAACCATTCGCTATTCGTACAACTAATTCCTGTTATTTCCCATAGGTTACATCCCAAAATACATCGCTGGTTTTAGGATTAAAGATAATGACCCGGTCGAAGTCAGTCTTAATCACATCCTCTTTAGCAGGACGGTTGCAGTGGCATTGCTCGTTCAGGTACATGTATTCTTTCTGCACCACTTTGCCGAGCTTATAGATAACGATGGTAGTCACGTCTTTGCCGCTGTGCAAAATGCTCATGCCGCTGTCGGGATCAACCGCAATCGAAATAGTCTGGCCTGTAGGAGGATCCGGTGTAAAGGGAATGCCGCTCAGCTCGATGCCGTAATTAACGGTCTGCGGCGGGGGAGGAGCTTCTTTTAATCCGCCGGGCGTGCTCAGGTCGTCCATGCTGAACCTGAAGCCCTTCACGGCCCAGTTGTATTTACCCAGGCTGGTGGTTAGCAGTGAATAATATATATGCTTTTGTTTCTCGGCTTTAATGGCAGTCAGCGCTGCCAGCCTGCTCTTGTAGTCGGGCGTCTGCTTAAACTGTTCCCGTGCATCGCGCGTATCATACAGCTTGTTCAGGCCGTAGTAGTTCACCACATCCAGGTTCATGATCTGCACAAGGCGCATGGCAGTGTCTATATCATCTATCTCCTCCATGCAGTCGCCCAGCTGGTAGGCAGCCATCACCAGGGCAGGATCGCTGTTCAGCCGCAGCGAATCGCAGATAACGGTTCCTTTCTGCGCCATGGAAACGTTCATTTGCATCAAGGCAATGCAGCACAAAACAATCAATGATTTCAGCTTCATATGATGCAATAATAGAGATAATTTGTAAAGATTTTGTGAAGCAACATCCCCTTTATCCCCCTTCCATTCGGCAAGCTCAGGGACCACAAAAGGGAATCCGTGCTTATTCCCCCTTGTGCGTTGGTAAGTGTGGTTGGCGAAGGGGATTAGGGGGATGTCCTGCTGAACCATAAAAACAAGCTGTCAAATCGTAGCAACGAATTTGAAATTGTTTGCTACTTTTTTGGGGAGAAAGTGCGATTTTGAAGAAATTTGAGGATTATATGTATGTTTGTGGGTGTCTGAACCACAATAAACTACCAGTGGTAAAACAAATCATTGCCTGTTTTACGATAGGTTTAGCACTATGATAAGAAATAGTGTTTTGACCAAATTTAAGTTCTCTTGAATTTATAATAAGTGAAAGGATTTCAAAAGCTTCTTCATCACTTTTACTTCTGCCTGTACAATGTGTCAAGTAAGGATTAATATGTTCAGGAGGATCAACGAATTTTATTTTTTCTGTCATGAATAAAACATATATATATCAGTTGCTAATGAAATAAAAAAAGAGCCGGATAATGTTCGGCTCTTTCCTTCATCCTCAGATAAATTTATGGAGTATCAAAATTGTAATGATTATCCAGTAAATAAGACGAGGAGAAATCTTGATAATAATTTTCATCGAAATTTCCCATATCAATTACTACTTAGTTTAAAGGAGAACTAAAAACTGCACACATATATTTCATTACTTCCCCGTGAAGTACAATTCAAAGATAAAGATTTTAATAAGAGTGATTTGTTTATTTCTTGCCCACCCCCGTTAGGCGTAGTTTATAACTACGCCATCTTCTCCTCAGCATAATACTCACAAGCAGGAGCCATAGGGCATTCGTTGTGTTTGGGGCCTGTAGGGCGGCATATTTCCCTGGCTAGATGAGAGATGTCCGTAGTCTATATATTGTTTTTGGTTCTTAACCTAAGTAAATATAAACAAGCCCTCGTTGCACCCATCACTTTCTGCTTAGATTTTTGACTTAGATATAATTTTCCTTTCTTTGCCATTAACCGGAGATTGGGCACGACAATAACACAAGAAGGAACACCGGGTAACAATACAATAATCAAACTTATGAAAATCAAAACATCTATTTATGGAGTTGCAATTCTATTTCAATTATTCACTGGACAAATTACGTGTCAGGCTCAAACAGACGGAACATTAGACTTTTCCTTCGGGACGAATGGTTTTGTAAAATCAAACCTGCCTGATAAAAGTTTTGGTCAATCGGTAGCTATCCAGCAGGACGGAAAGATTGTGGTAGGCGGAGTAAGCGGTAACAAGCTCACTGTTTTCAGATATAATTACAACGGCTCTCCGGATATGGACTTTAATCAAACAGGCCAGGCAATGGCTGAAATTCCAGGTGTACTGAGTACTGATTTTGTGACGTTGCTTTTGCAAGGCGATAAAATTCTAATTTCCGGTCATGATGATGGGGCGTCTTATATAGCCCGATTCCTTGGTGACGGAACACCTGATTCAAATTTTGGAGGTGAAGATGGCCTAATCGGTGTTAAAAAAATAAAATGGTCTGATCTTGATACTGACATTCCAAAAACCTGGGGCAATCAAGTTGCACTTATGAACAGTACAATTGCTTTGAGCCTGATCCCTGATACCGCTATTATTGTTGCTGTAAGTCCGGGATCTAACAGGCTGCTTTTAACTAAGCTTAAGAAAGGGGATGGTCAGATTATATCCCCATTTGGAGGCAATATGAATGGAGTATCAGTGAATTCCTATAGCGCTCGAATAGATATTCCGTCAATGATCACACAAAATGGTTCAATACTTCTTGGCGGACAGTGTGGCAATGATATGACAGTATTGCGATTCACTTCTACTGGTGTTCCGGATGCATCATTCAATCCTGTTGATCATAGCGGTCAGGTTGTTGCTCAACTAGGGGGTGCTTCAGCTGCTAATTCATTGGTTGCCCAGAACAATAACATTATTGCCGGCGGCGCGGTTGGAGGTTCTTTTGCATTGGTCCGTATTTTAAATAATGGCACTGTTGATGGCAGTTTTGGTCCTTCTGGTTCCAACGGAATAGTTAAGACTAATTTTACAATAGCAGCGGAAGGATGGAGTGTTAAGCTCCAACACGATGGCAAAATTATTTTGGTTGGCATCAGCGGTAATGCCTCTACCAATAGTTTTGCTATAGCTCGTTATTCGAATGATGGAATTTTAGATACGCAGTTTGGAAATGGAACAGGAAAAGTAACCACTGGTTTGATAGGGCCAGGTAGTGATAAAATGAATGTTTCAGGCGCCCTCCAGCCTGACGGAAGGCTGCTTGTGGCAGGATATACTAATGATCAATTTATAACTGCACGTTATTATTGTGAATCAGCCACGAGCGCATGGACTGATTATGCCATCATTTTAGATACCATGCCAAATGGGCAACCATCTAAATTGATCGGCGCTCAACCTTCAGTACCAAGTTGGATCCAAAGAACTCTTAATCACATTGAAGCGTCGGCAGGGTCTGCCATTTCATTGTCTAATAATTCAGTGACCATTACAGGAACAGGACTCTATTATATTCAGGCATCCGCGCCCGCTTATAAATGCAAACGCACAAAAATTGAATTGATTGATAGAAATGGTAGACTGTTAGTGCACGGAACGTCGGAACAGGCATATTGGGTTAAAAATGGTGACCTCGACGTTACTCTAAATGCCGTAAGTGCTCGATCATGGGCAGAAGGTTTTATTCAAGCTCCCTGCACTTTTACCTTAAACCAGTGGTTTGAAGAATTCTATGGTCTTGCTGCAGGATTGGGGGTACCTACAAAAGCCAAAAATCCGGGACCTCCCGTTCCCTTGCCCCCCAGAGTTACGGAAGTATATTCTCAAATTTTTATAGAAAGGATAAAATAGTATCGATAGCCCCTCGTTCGCCGTAGTATCCGGCAGAGGCAGGAGCAGAGGCTAACTACCCCTTCTTCACTTCAGCATAATACTGACATACAGGATCCATCCTTTCATAGTCAGCCATCCAGCTAAAAATTACAACCATCAACCCATCATTTTGCATTAAACCTTAACCATTAATTATCATTTTTTAGCGAATAATATTCAACAACAATTCGGATAAGATTAAACCAAAAACAATCACAAACATTTCGTGTCGTCATCACGACATGAAATGGTTGCGCGACCAGGGGTGGAGGATTGATGCAAACACGTTGTGTTTTCATCATGTTTTTTCGTGTTTGCATCGAATCATGTTGTATCGTGATGCAAACACGTCGTGTCGTGATGATGTTTTACAAAAGTTGCGTCACATTTTCACATATTTAGGGTAGGGTACCTGCTTCCTACCTGCAAACAGGTTGTGTTTGCATCGAAACACGTCGTGTTTGCATGCAATCACGTTATGTCGTGATGATGTTTTATCGTGTCGTGATGAGGACACGTTGTAACGTGATGAGGTTTTTGACTAAAAATGCCGATTGTGATGAGAAAACAAAGAGTATTCTTAAAATATGGCTTATTTAAATACTATTTGTACTTCATTTTTAAATATTTCAAATAGTGTCTGAAGTTTCCATTGAAGTCTTTATACATCTCCTTTTTCATATCGTCCTTTTGAGCATCGTAGCGGGTGAAGGAAAGGAAGTAGGTGTTGTCGGGAAGTGAATCCTTTTCACTGCGCTTAATATATTTTTCAGGACGATGAAAAGGAATGGTGTCAAGAGTGGAAACGATATCCGTGATCATTTTTCTTTTTCCATCTGCTTTTACCTGTTCAGCCGTATTGGTTGTGAAGGTGTGATACAATGAGTCCAATTGTGCGGTGCCTCGAAGAATGTGTTGCGTGAAGCGGTCGTAATCTTCTTTCTGCTGAATGTAATCGAGCAGCGGCTTGGACAGGAGAGGAGGTGACTGCGAGCTGTCGGGCTTTCCGTATTTGTATTCCAGGAAGAGCAGTGCACCTTCTTCGCCAACAAAGCTGGCCAGGTTTTCATTGAAATCGACATTGCTTTTTACATAAAGTGTTGCATGCGTCATCTCATGAATGATGAGCTCTGCAAGCTGGCCTTCGTTTCTGCGCAGCATGCCTGAAAGAATAGGATCGCGGAACCATCCCAAAGTGCTCCAGGCGGCTACTACACCTACATCAGCGTCATATCCTTCCGCTCTTAATTGTTGCTCTGCCTTTTTTGCTTTCTCTACATCGAAAAAACCTTTGTAGCCCACCTTGCCGACAACGGGAAACCTCCACTCATAGGGCTGCAAGGCATATTTCTCAGCGCCTGTAACAACCCACAGCGCAGGCTTGCCGCCCTGGTCGTAGAAGGTGGTGTAGTTCTTCGAGGGCTTGAGCCCAAGTGAATCGATGGCAAACTTCTTTACCTCTTCAATATATATAAGCTTGTGTTTTATGGAATCATTTACAGCGGGATCATTCAGTACATCCTTAATAGGCCGTGCATTCAGAATGATTTTCATCTCTCCCTTGCCTTGCCCGATGCCATATATAACAAGATCACTGTTGAAAAGGCCAAAGAGCAAGAGCAGGATGAAGGCAATTTCTAAAATGAACAGGATTGCACGCTTAATCATTTCTGCAAATATAAATCTCCTCTTTATTAAACTTGTTCACGCAGAGTTCGCTAAGAACGCAGAGGAAAAATTTACCTTCTTTGCGGCCTCTGCGCCCTCTGCGTGAGAAAATAAACGGTTGTCTATTGTAAAATATTTTGAGAACTTGCCGTCGTCATCTATATAAACTATGTTTTTCATCGTTTCCAAGCTGCTTGCTTTTGCCATCACGCCCATTGTGTGGCTGTTTGTGCTGCTTTTGATTGCGGTGTTTTCTAAAAGTGCCGCAAGAAAAAAGAAGCTGCTGCTGTGGACGGTTGTGATACTTTATTTCTTCAGCAACCGCTTTATCCTGGATGAGTTTCTGCGTCATTGGGAAGTGCCTGCCGTTGATGCCCGTGAAATTAAAACGCCTTATGATGCGGGGATTGTGCTGGGAGGAGTTATATCGTATGATTCTACGTTGGCTCGCTACCAGTTTTTCAGGCAGGGTGACAGGATTCACCAGGCTGTGCTGCTTTATAAGGAAGGCAAGATTAAAAAAATCTTATTTGCAGGAGGAGCAGGTGCACTGAGCGAACCTGAAAATAAAGAAGGGCCGCGCGTGAAATCCTATTTGCTTGAGCTGGGAATTCCTGAACAGGACATTTTGATTGAGGGTGAATCGAGAAACACGCGGCAGAATGCTTTGTTCAGCAAGGCGTTAATTGACAAAACCATTCCCGGAGGAAACTTTTTACTTATCACATCGGCGCTTCATCAAAGACGGGCTGTCAGGTGCTTTGAAAAAGCAGGCATTCATGTTACCCCATACAGCGTTGACCGCTACACGGGCCCGAAAAGGAAGTTCGATTTTGATTATTTGCTTTTACCCGATGCACGATCTCTTTTTGACTGGGAGAACTACCTCCACGAAGTAATAGGCTTGCTGATATACAAGGTGGTGGGATATGCGTGAAAAAGATGTGAGTAGTGAGATTTGAGACATGAGACTAATCCATCTCACATCTCACATCTCACATCTCAAGTCTTAATTCTTATTCAGCGCAGCGCCTTGAGGAACAGCAGCTGTTGCCTTGTTTGGCTGAGGAACAATGCGGATGTAAGGCTTTGGTGTTTTCCAGCCGTTCGGATATTTTGTTTTCGCTTCCTCATCGCTCACAGAACCTGCAATGATCACATCATCACCGTTCTTCCAGTTGGCAGGTGTTGATACTTTGTGCTCAGCGGTAAGCTGCAGTGAATCGAGCACGCGCAGTATTTCATGGAAGTTGCGGCCTGTAGTCATCGGGTAGTTCAGCGTAAGCTTGATCTTTTTGTCAGGACCGATGATGAACACCGAACGCACCGTCTGGTTGTTCACCGCTGTCCTGTTGCCTTCGCCGCTTTCGCTGGAACCCAGCATGTCGTACAGCTTTGAAATAGAAAGGTCGCCATCGCCGATCATGGGGAAATCAACCTTTGCTCCCTGTGTTTCTTCGATATCGGCTTTCCATTTTTCATGGCTGGTGACAGGATCAACGCTGATGGCAATGATCTTGGTGTTGCGCTTGTCGAACTCAGGTTTCAGCTTAGCCATGCTGCCAAGCTCCGTAGTGCATACAGGAGTGAAGTCCTTGGGGTGAGAGAATAATATTGCCCAGCTGTTACCTATCCAATCGTGAAACTGTATAGTGCCCTTGGTGGTTTCTGCACGGAAGTCCGGTGCAGTGTCATTTAGTTTGAAGCCCATTGTTATATGATTTTAAGTTTTAGTAAAAGGACATCAAAGATAATGTGTTTTTGATTTGGATGTTCCGTGAATTGTGATTATATTAACGTCATCAAAAATGACAGTATTACAATCATTAAATCCGATGTGTAGATGTGCTGATGTGCAGATGTGCGGATTAAAGCCCATTCCCTGCATCGGTACATGGATACATCAGTTAATCGGTACATCGCTATGATTATTCCTCAACATAGAACCATTGTCCACATGGACTTAGACGCATTCTTCGTCTCGGTATCGCGTCTTCTTAATCCAAAGCTGAATGGCATACCTGTGTTGGTAGGTGGCGGCGACCGCGGTGTGGTGGCGGCCTGCAGCTATGAAGCAAGAAAGTTCGGCATTCATTCTGCCATGCCCATGAAGATTGCGCGGCGCCTGTGCCCGCATGCTACTATTATACACGGCGATTACGATGAGTACAGCAAACGATCGGATGAAGTAACACAGATCATCCGTGAGAGCGTACCGCTTTTTGAGCGGTCATCCATTGATGAGTTCTATCTCGATCTGACAGGCATGGATAAATTCTTCGGCTGCTATAAATGGGCGACAGAGCTGAGAGAGAAAATCAAAAAGGAAACGCATCTGCCTATTTCTTTCGGCATGTCTCAGAATAAAACCGTGTCGAAGGTGGCTACCGATGAGGCCAAGCCCGATAACCAGATGAAAATAGATTACGGTATGGAGAAAAGTTTTCTTGCTCCGCTGTCGGTGCGCAAAATTCCGATGATAGGTGAGAAGACGTCGCTGCTGCTGTTCAGCATGGGCATTCGCAAGGTGTATACACTGCAGGAGATGCCGATGGAGCTGCTGCAAAACATTTTAGGTGACAACGGCACAACGATCTGGAAGAAGGCCAATGGCATTGATAACAGCCCGGTGGAGCCTTACTCTGAGCAAAAGTCGATGTCGTCAGAGGAAACATTCGATACAGATACCATTGATATAACAAGAATGAAAGATATTCTCGTTGCCATGGTGGAAAAATTATGCTTCCGCCTGCGCAGCGAGAATAAGCTTACAGCCTGCATCACTGTTAAGATACGTTACTCCGATTTCGATACGCATACCATGCAGCGGCGTATTTCATATACTGCCGCGGATCATACGCTGATTGCATGTGTGAAGGAATTGTTCGACAAGCTCTATACGCGCCGTATGCTGATACGGCTGATAGGAGTAAAGCTAAGTCACCTGGTTGGCGGTGCACAGCAGATCAATATGTTTGAAGATAGCGAAGAGATCATTAATCTCTATTATATCATGGATAAGCTGCGGCTGCTGTATGGAGAAGATAAGATACAGCGGGCTGCAGGCATCAGCTATTCACTGCGCGGGTTCAACCCTTTTAACGGTGTCAGCAGCTCGCCGGCAGCATTGCAGAAAGCAGAGGATACGGAGACCATGATTCCGGCTATTAAGAGCATGAACAAGCTTTTCAATATTAAAAAGAATAATGGCGCTGCCGCGGATGAAGCGCCTGTTAATATATATGAATACCTGCTGGTAATCTCTCCGCCTGAAATAGTGAGGAAAGAAGTGAATAGGGTGAAGGAAGAGTTCAATAAAATATACAATCACATGCCGGCTATTAAATCACAGCCGCAGATTACGCTGATCAACTTCCTTTCAAGCGACGTGGAAGAAGAAGGGCTGCTGTTAAAAATGAGTGAAGCAACAAAAGGGCATTATCCGTTCGATGTGCAGCTGTACAACTTCAACAGCTTCGGTACAACCATTTTTATTGATATAAAAGAAACGGCTCCTATTATAAACCTGCTGCGCTCTTTAAAGCTGACGGCTAATCTTCCGCGCAGCCGCTCCTTCTTCTCATGGCGCCCGCACATGACGGTTGCAAAAGGGTTAAAGCAAGACACATTCAATAAAGCAATGAGCATTTTTAAAAACAAATCATTCGATGCTTCCTTTTTTGCAGACAGGGTAGTGTTGTTGAAACGCGACCGGCCATTTAGTAAGTACGAGATGTTAATGGAATTTGAATTAGGAAAATAATGTATCTCAATTGTCATAGTTATTACAGCTTCAAATATGGAATGATTAGCCCGGAGCAGCTGCTGATGGAAGCGAAGCGGCTGGGCATTTATGAGCTTGCACTCACAGATATCAATAATACATCCGGCATACTTGATTTTTTCCGTCTTGCTCCGAAATACAATATAAAGCCTATTGCAGGTATTGATTTCAGGAATGGGACAAAGCAACAGTTTGTAGCGCTTGCCAAAAGCATTGATGGTTTTAAGGAAATGAATGATTTTCTTTCCTCGTATCTGCTGCAGGATAAAAAAGAGCGACCGGAGTTTGCGCCGGAATTCAATGATGTATTTATCATTTATCCATTCAGCAATGTGCCTGAACGGCTGCGGCAGAATGAATATATAGGCATCCGGTCAACCGACCTGAACAGGTTACCGTTTTCACCTGCCAGGCATCAATACAGAAAGCATGTTGTTTTACAGCCTGTCACTTTTTTTGAAGAAGAGACAAGGATGATTGGCGGTAAAAAAACAAAGTTCCATCCACACCATGTTTATGAAATACACCGGTTGCTTCGTGCCATGGATGGCAATACGATTATTACAAAGATTAGCGAGAAAGAGCTCGCCTTACCTCATGAAATAATGTTACCGGAAAGCGATTTGAAAAGAATATTTGCTGACCATCATTTTGCAATTAAAAATGCGGAGAAGATTGTCGAAGAATGTTTTATTGATTTTGAATTCGGAAAAAACAAAAACAAAAAAACCTTTTATGGAACGGCTGCTGAGGACAGGAAAAAGCTGGTAGATCTGTGTGCGGAGGGAATGAAATACCGGTATCCCGATGCCAATGAGAAAATTAAAAACAGGTATAAGAAGGAAATAAATATGATCACCACGCTGGGTTTTACGGGATACTTTCTTATTAACTGGGATATTGTGCGCTTTGCCCGGTCGAAGAACTATTTTTATGTAGGACGCGGTAGTGGCGCAAATAGCATGGTGGCATACCTGCTCAATATTACCGATGTGGATCCGATTGATCTTGATCTTTACTTTGAACGCTTCATTAATACATCACGAAAGAATCCTCCTGATTTCGATATTGATTTTTCATCAACGGAACGGGATTATATTATCAAGTATATTTTTGAAACACACGGCATTGAGCATACTGCCTTACTTGCTACTTACAGCACATTGCAGGAAAATGCCGTCATACGCGAATTGGGTAAAGTGTACGGCTTGCCGGGAAAAGAAATTGATGCCTTGCCCTCTCTTGAATCCGACATTAAAAGCGTCTCTGATACTACCGTGCAGAAAATACTTGCTTACGGCAATTACCTCAAAGATTTTCCTTCTCATTTAAGCATTCATGCCGGCGGCATCCTCATATCGGATGAGCCTATTCATAAATACACAGCTACAGTGCTGCCGCCAAAGAATTTTTCGCTTACTCAATTCAGCATGCTGGAAGCAGAAGATGTAGGCTTATATAAGTTTGATATTCTTGCTCAACGAGGATTGGGAAAGATAAAAGATGCCGTAGAAGTTGTAAAGCAAAACACCGGAAAAGAGATTGATATACATGACATCAAGAGGTTTAAAGAAGATGAAGGTGTAAGGGAAAAGCTGCAAGCAGCTGATCTGATGGGTTGCTTTTATGTTGAATCACCTGCTATGCGCATGCTGCTGGCTAAGCTGAAAGCCAGTACATATCTTGATCTGGTCGCAGCCAGCTCGATCATTCGTCCTGGAGTAGCTCAAAGCGGCATGATGCGGGAATATATAGTGCGTTTTCATCATCCTGAAAAACGTGTCTACCCAAGTAAGCTGATGGAAGAATTGCTTCATGAAACTTTTGGCGTTATGGTTTACCAGGAAGATGTAATTAAAGTAGCACATTATTTTGCAGGCTTATCCTTAGATGAAGCCGATAAGCTTAGAAGAGGAATGGGTGGTAAGTACCGCGGCAGGGAGGAGTTTGCGCAGGTAAGAGACAGCTTCTTTTCTCATTGCCGTGAACGACAAATTGAAGAGAATCTTATTAAGGAGGTATGGCGGCAAATGGAAAGCTTTGGCGGATATGCTTTTGCAAAAGGTCATTCGGCTTCTTTTGCTGTGGAAAGCTATCAATGCATGTTTCTGAAAACGTATTACCCGCTGGAATATATGGTAGCTGTGCTAAATAACGGTGGCGGCTTTTATGGCACTGAATTCTATGTGCATGAGGCACGCATGAAAGGAGCTGTAATCCATGCGCCGGATGTTAACCTAAGCGACAATCTTACGGTAATTTATGGTAAGGATATATATCTTGGATTAAGCCTGATGAAAGATTTGGAAAAAAATGTCGTAGCAAACATTGTAGCTGAAAGAAATCAAAATGGACTATTTAATAGTCTTGCAGATTTCCTGGAGCGTGTACCTGTTGCAGTGGAGCAGCTGAAGCTGCTTGTCCGCATCGGTGCTTTTCGTTTCACAGGCAGAACCAAGATGCAGCTGATGTGGGACATCCATATATTCCTTGGTAATAAACGAAAGACTGAACCGGAAAAAGAACTATTCGGTGTAAATAGGAAAAAGTATAAGCTGCCCGAGCTTGAACATGGACAATTTGAAGATGCATTGGATGAAAGGGAGATTCTTGATTTTTCTCTTTGTTCTCCTTTTAAGTTGCTGAAAGAAAAACCTGAAATAAAGCTTACTGCAGCACAGTTGCCTGATTTTAAAGGAAAGGTAGTAAGCATAGTAGGACAGCTGGTTACACGAAAAATAACCCACACCAAAAAAGGTGATACCATGAGCTTCGGAACTTTTTTAGATACTGAAGGCAGGTTCATTGATACAACCCATTTCCCTGATTCACTAAAGCAATACCCTTTTTCCGGAAAAGGCTGTTATGTTATTAAAGGAAAAGTAGTGGAAGAGTTTGGTTTTTACAGCATTGAAGTGAACGAGATGCAACGACTGGATTACATCACCCGTTTTGATGAACAAGAGGAGATAGAGAGTATAAATTCCTGATTATCTTTTTTTATCCATCAGCAATCCCAGTGCATAGGCAAGCACAGCACCTGATGAAATGCCTTCGATAACAATAACAATCGCCGCCATGCCGGGGTCGAGATAAGAGCCAAAAGGTTCATTGTCTTTAAGATACTGCAGGAAGTTTTTATCGATCATGAGATACAGCATTACCAGCGCTGAATACATGATGGAAGTAAGCACTGTCATTGCAAAAGCTGCACCCATGGCATGAAAGAAACGGAAGTTGCCATTATTAAGCTCACGGTGCTTGCGTAAAACAAAGCGAACAGCAAAAAATAATATTACAATATTTAAAAGACGCAGTTCGGAAATATAAAATAATCCAAAAAGCCGCATCAGCAGGGCATAAAGAACAAGAGCAGCAGTGGTGATGTACGATACCTTCATCACCAGCTCAAATGGAGTTCTGAGCTTCATAATGCGATAAAAGTAAAGATAATTCCTATTTTATAATTTTTTAGGTTTGCATCCTTAATCAGAAAATGTCAACATCTTTAAATAGCGATATAATTATTGCGGGAGCAGGACCTGCCGGCGCGGCTACTTCATTGTTCCTGTGCAAGAACAAGATTCCTCATATAATCATTGATAAAGCGAAATTTCCGCGTGATAAAATTTGCGGCGATGCATTAAGCGGTAAGGTAGTAGAGGTTATGCAGAAGCTCAATCCTGCTTTGCTTGACAAACTATATAATGACAAGAACTTATTTCTTGGAAGTTATGGAGTGAAGTTTGCAGCGCCCAACAGCCGGTTTATTGACATACCATTTAAGATTGATTTGTCACAGCTAAAGAATGCGCCTGGCTTTATCGCCAAGCGTATTCACTTCGATAATTTCCTGTTTCAGCAGATTGACAGGCAGTATGCAACTGTAATTGAAGGGGCTACAATCAAGGATATTCAGTACACCATCAAGGGGGTCGACATACATTATGAGCAGGATGGCATAGAGAAAAGTGCTTCCTGCAAAATACTTGTTGGCGCTGAAGGAGACCGTTCTATTGTTGCCAAAAAACTAGCACATCATGCTATGGAAGCTGCTCACTACTGCGGTGGATTACGGGCATATTATAAAGGTGTAACCAACTTCCACCCGCAAGACTTTATTGAGCTTCATTTTATAAAGGAGCTGCTGCCGGGTTATTTTTGGGTTTTCCCATTGCCGAACGGTGAGGCGAATGTGGGTGTCGGAATGCTTACTAAATCAGCGAGCAAGAAGAAAGTAAACCTGAAGCAAACGATGCTGAAAGCAATAGCAGAAAATCCTACGTTGAGAGATCGCTTTAAGAATGCAGAGTTGATCGGAGATATTAAAGGGTGGGGACTTCCACTCGGATCAAAAAAGCGAAAGCTATCCGGAAGAAACTTCCTTCTTACAGGTGATGCAGCTTCTCTCATTGATCCTTTTACCGGCGAAGGAATCGGTAACGCTATGATGAGCGGTATGATAGCAGCTGAACACATAAAGAAGGTGCTGCCTCAAAATAAGTTTGATGAACAAACAATGGCAGCTTATGATAAAGCAATTTATGCACGTTTTTGGGATGAGCTAAAGCTGAGCCATACCTTACAGAAACTTACCAACTATGGCTGGCTCTTTAACCTGGTGGTAAATAAAGCGGCAAAAAACAAAACAATGCGCGATACGATGACCATCATGCTGGACAGCCTCGAAGCGCGCTCAAAACTTCGTGATCCCTGGCGTTATGCGAAGCTGCTCTTCAGGTATTGATTATTTTCCTAAGGGATTTTCATTTTTGTATTCGTTGTTCAGTCCTTCGACGATTTCATGGGTAATATCGAGACTGTCCTTGGCATAAATAATGCCGCCGCCTTTCTGGTAGCCTAATACAAAATTATAGTTGAGGCCTTTTTTCTTAAGGTAATCTTTTACAAAGGCAGTGAGATGGTTGTATATTTCTTCGTTTGTTCTGTCCTTTTTATCTTCAAGCTCAGCAGTCATCTGGTCGCGTTTTTGCATGAGCTGCTGCTGCAATTCACCCAGCCTTTTCTCCGTAGCATCGCGTTCAACTTTACTCAGTTGAGGTGCTTTCTTTTGGTAATCTTCCAGTTGGCTTTGAAACCTTTCGCCATCATCTTTCAGCATTTGTTTTATTCTGTCCTGCTGTGACTGCAGCTCTGCACGTCTTTGAATATACATCTGGTACTTTTCAGTTAGTGAATCTGAATTGATGAATACGATCGGTGTGCCGCTGCTTATCATCGAACTAGCAGCCGGTGCGGTTTTCTTTTCTTTAAAATGGAAATAGAACAGTACAGCTACAGCAATAGGCAGGATGATATTTAAAACGCTTGAGAATTGTTTCATAGGTTGAATTTATAAGGCGGCAAATATAGCTTAAATGGAATATGTTGCTCGCTTATCTTTGCGCACATGGAATTTATAGATGAAAAGCTTTCTGCCTATGCAGAAGAACATACAACACCCGAGAGCAAGGTGCTTCAGGATTTGAACCGCGAGACAAATGCAAAAGTCCTTAACCCGCGAATGCTTTCCGGCCATTTACAGGGTCGGTTTCTTAGCATGCTTTGTCACATGATAAAACCTAAGCAAGTGCTGGAAATCGGAACTTATACAGGCTACTCAGCTTTATGCCTCAGCGAAGGCCTTGCCGATGGAGGAACGATACATACAATAGACATCAACGACGAGCTGACTGAAATGATAAATCGGTATGTAGATGGAGCAGGCCTTACGAGAAAAGTGAAGCTATATGTAGGCAATGCTATCGACATCATTCCGAAGATTAATGAAATTTTTGATCTTGTTTTTATCGATGCGGATAAGGTGAATTATTCGAACTATTATGATCTTGTCTTTGACAAGGTGCGTAGAGGTGGCTTCATCTTAGCTGATAATGTGCTATGGAGCGGAAAAGTATTGGAAGACAGGAAGAAAATGGATGAAGACACGATGGCTATTGCTGATTTTAACAATAAAGTCATGGCTGATGTGCGGGTTGAAAATGTTTTGGTGCCAATCAGGGATGGTGTAATGCTGATCCGAAAGAAATAATAGCTAGCATTAAACCTTTGCCTGGATACTTATTCAAACGGCTGATTCAATTGTTTTGGTTTAGTTTGATTTGAATTTCAAAAAAAGATGGCTTTACAGCCATCTTTTTTGCTTTACTTTTGTACACAAATCATGGAAGTCCAGCCTGAACTAACGTTGACAAGCATCCTGTCTTTTCTTAAAAAGCATGATGTGTTTATGCTTCTTAATTCAAATAAGAAACAGCAAACATTTACTGACAAATATTCCTCTTTTGATTGGCTGCTTGCAGCAGGAGTTAGAGAGGATCTTACTCCTAATGAAGATTCATTTGATAAACTTAAAGCCTTCTTCGAAAAGAGACCCGATTGGCTGTTTGGAATGCTGGCTTATGATTTAAAGAATGAAACAGAAAACCTTTCGTCTGATAATTTTGATGGGATCGGTGCTCCGCTGATGCATTTTTTTAGCCCACAACACTTATTTATTTATGCGGATAACAAATTGAGTGCAATAAGCGGAGACATAACTTCAATAGAGCGCTCTCCATTTTCTTGGAGAAGGACTGTGAGTGCGGCTATTAACCTGCGCCAACGTGTTTCAAAAGAAGAATACATAACTAATGTAAATAGCATCAAGGAACACATCCATCGTGGCGATATATATGAAATGAATTACTGCATGGAGTTCTATGCAGAAAATGCAGTTGTTGATCCTTACAGTATTTATTCAGCGCTATCAGAATCATCTCCTAATCCTTTCTCAACATTTTACCGTGATAACGATATATATGTAATGAGTGCGAGCCCTGAAAGGTTTATTAAGAAAGAAGAAGACGCCATAATCAGCCAACCAATGAAAGGTACAATAAGAAGATCAGCGCATGGAAAGGAAGATGCACAGTTAAAAAAACAATTGGCAATTGACCCTAAAGAGCAATCAGAAAATGTAATGATCGTTGATTTGGTAAGAAACGATCTTTCCCGCCAGGCTTTACGTGGTTCAGTGAAGGTAGACGAGCTGTTTGGCACTTATACTTTTCCTTTGGTTCATCAAATGATATCAACGGTAAGCGGCAGGCTAAAGGAAGGGGCATATTTCACCGATGTCATCAGGGATGCTTTTCCAATGGGTTCCATGACCGGAGCGCCTAAGATAAGTGCGATGAAACTGATTGAACAATATGAGAAAACAAAACGCGGATTGTACTCCGGTGCTATCGGTTACATAACACCTGCAGCTGATTTTGATTTCAATGTGGTTATAAGAAGCATTATATATAATGCAAAATCCAAATATCTTTCTTTTATGGTAGGAAGCGCAATCACTGTTGCTTCCGATGCTGAAAAAGAATATGAAGAATGTTTGCTGAAAGCAAAAGCAATGCAGACGGTGCTTGAATCAATTAAGCTGTCAACGGTTGATGTTTAAATGCTGGAACAATTTCTCGAACATATCAGTAAGAATAAGCTTTTTAATCAAAAGGATTCGGTGCTTTTAGCTGTTAGCGGTGGAGTTGATTCTGTTGTGATGGTTGAATTATTTCATCGTGCAGGCTATGGTTTTGCCATTGCTCATTGCAATTTCAGGCTGAGAGGAAAGGAATCGGATGATGATGAGCAGTTTGTAAAGAAGCTGGCAGCGAAATACAATGTTAGATTTTACAGCCGGCATTTCAATACAGAAGCCTATGCTAAGGATAATAAGCTATCCATCCAGATTGCTGCGCGTGATCTGCGTTATGCTTGGTTTAGTGAACTACTGAAGAAGGAAAAATTCAAATACATTGCTACCGCTCATCACCAGGATGATTCCATTGAAACTTTTTTTATCAACCTGCTGCGCGGAACGGGCATTGATGGCTTAACAGGTATTAAAGCAAAGCGCGGAAACATTGTTCGTCCTTTGGTATCTGTTTCACGAGAGCAGATTGAAAGCTTTGCAAAGCAAAATAAAGTTGCTTTCCGACAAGATTCATCCAATCTTTCCGATGATTACCTGAGAAATAAAATCAGGCATCACCTTATTTCTTTGCTTAAAGATCTGAATCCGAATTTTGATAAGATCATGCAGGGAAACCTGTTAAGACTTTCATTTGCTGAGCATCTTTCCAGCACAGTGGGATCCGAAGCTTGGAATTCACGTGACTTGAAGTCGCGGC
>JADMIO010888840.1_pt1 | contig 113897 bp, 108 predicted proteins | sample 8958161 | NCBI WGS metagenome assembly JADMIO01 (sample SAMN16585339, study PRJNA669376) | soil metagenome | isolation source: Crop rotation soil | place: USA: Cullars Rotation, Alabama | collected 2011
CGCGACAACTTGTCCACGTGGAATTCTAAGCTTAGGATCCCAATGTGCTGGAAAGCAGGTATTTCAATGGCCCAGTATTTTCGTTTTTCAAGCTTTAATTTTTCATCGCCTTTTTTCAGAAACATATAAATATCTTCATCGCCTCCAAATGCAGGTGCATAAAATTCAGTGTACTCCTCTCCTGTTTTATTTTCCCAGTCGGCCTGGGTTTTATATAAAAAGATCTGACTAAAGGCTGTACCAAGTAAAAAAGTAAGGGTATCATTAATGATATAAACTGAATCCGTGCGGCCGGCATCTGCTATTTCTTCATAGATATTCCAGCTCGCAGAGCTTTCACCAAATATTGACTCATAAGGCTGCGCTTTGCCATGTGTCATTGCGCAAGTGAAAAGAAAAAGAAAAAAACCGGTCTTCATCGTGGATACAGATTTCAGTATATAAAAATACAATAGATTAGTAAAATGAGCCTACTGGTTCTGACTGCGATATATAGATACGGACGGGCTGCAGGCGAATCAACAATCTTCTGTACCCTGATATATTTGCATTCATCTCAGGCCTGGTATATTCTTCACAGGTCACTTTGCGGCTTCCGCTGAAAGGAAGCTATTTGCCCTTTCCTTTCGGACACCATCATGGCAGAACAAAAAATATGTGTAATTTAGATGCCATCATTCACTCTGGTCTTCAATGCGTATGAAAACATTTATTACCGGCGTACTTCTGCACATATGCATCGGTACATTGTCCGCACAGATGCTGAGCCACGAATATTTTGTAACCTTTGATTACGGGAATATGCGCTTTGAAAGAAGCGATAGCCTGCCGGGTGTTCACTGGGTGAGTGTAAATGCAACGTATGATGCAGATAAAAAAAGATTTTTTTTTACCGGAACAGATGGCCTGATGCAGTCGTGGAAGATCTTTACGATCGATGTGATCAGCGGCCGTGTTCTTTCAGATCCTGAATTATATACCACGGAAAGTCATAATAACTTTTTTGCTATTGAATACGATAAAGGCCTGAAAAAATTATTCACGCTATATCAGGATTACACTGATGATGCCACATATTTTGCCGAAATTGATCCTGCTACGGGGAACACGCATGTGATCAGTGAAATTAATGGGCTGAATGGATTTATGGTTCAATCATCCTGTTATGATGAAAATGATCATAGATTTATTTTTGCAGGCTACTATGACGACAGTATGCAGCTCATTGCCATCGATGCGCTTACCGGAAATGTTGTTTATACATACCCGCTGCCTGCGGGTCAGGAATTCCGGTATCTTGAATACAGCAATGTACACCATGCATTGTATTGCATCGTGAGCCTTTCGGCACCGGAGCCGGTATTTATTCTGGAAACAATTTCTGATCTCACAGTATCTCCGCATATCATAGGAGAATTTCCGGCTGTATCCACTTACCAGGTGGGCGCCTCTGAAATTGACGAGCAAGAAAACAGGTTTATTTTTGCAGGTGCAGAGGATACCTCGGACTATTTATATGCGGTTAATATTTCCACAGGACAGCTGGAAGCAAAATGGCACGACCCTTATCTTGATGCTGCAGACCCCGATAAGGAAAATGTTATTTTTTTCGCCTGGGATGATATCTCTGGAAAATTATATGCCCTGAACTGGGGGCCTGAAAGAACAGATGCTTCCGGTTTTACGGGCAGTCCGGTCTGCATAGATGAAAAGCGCATTTCTGTATCGCCAAACCCGGGCTCTGAAAATACCACCGTTTCTTTTGGACAAACTGTTGGCGATGCACATATTGTCATTTATAACGCTCTTCATCAGGCGGTCTTCAGTTTTTCTATCGCCAATATAGATCATATCGATATGCCAAATGCCTGCCTGCCTTCGGGAGAATACTTTCTTTCAATTGCCTGCAGCAACGGCATGGCTGTGAAAAGGTTTATTATTGCTAAATAGTAGTTGTCCTTAGTTATTCTATTGCAGTCAGTATTGACATGCAATCAAAAAATGAAATTTAAGACATTATGAAGACCTTTATAACTCTTACTTTAATTCTTATACAGCACTGGCATCCCGTTGTCAACCATTACCCGCTAAAATTACAGGCCAGCCTGACGGTTTAACTATAGCTTATTTCAATGGTGGCAGAGATACATGTTTACCAGAATTATTTATCGGGGACACTCTGCAAATTTTATTTCCATGTTATAACAAAGAGATTATAAACGGATTGACATTTCGATTGTATCAGTAAAAATTGAGTGCCTAAGAGAAATTCTGACACAAGAATTCATGCTTTTACGGCTAACAATATATCTGTGAAATCCTATTGTTTCACCTCCATTGCGTCCAGATCCATATAATACTGCTGTGCTTTCGATGGATGAATATATACAGGGATCAGGTAAATTGTGTTTGCATCCTTCTTTTGTAAAGTTTCAAGTGCCCGGGATGAACCGTCATTTATATAAAAAGTATCATCAGAACCAGATGGCCATAAATTATCACTTTTAAAGGTGCGGCCCTTTGCCCTGCTGCTTATCACATAAGGCGGTTCACCATTGATACGGAAGTTCCAGCGTCTGTCGAGGGATACAAATTCCGTCATTATTTTTTGTCCGTTGGCTTTTAACCAAACGATCTTTTTAGCACTCAAAGGATAGCGCCGCAACAGCAGCATTAGCAGTATACCAATTGCCATTATAAGAAATATAGCAGCGCCAATATATTTCCCCTGTGCAAAGAAAAGATAAGCGCCGTAACAGAAAATGCCAGCGGGAAGGATATACGGAAGCAAGATAAAGATCAGAAAATACAGGATGCCGAAAACAAAGCGTGCCATGGTGTAAAGGTTATGAAAAATATGCTGAATCGCAACCTGATTAAAACAGGATAGAAAAATAGTTTTGCAGATAGCAGAATTTAATTGAAAAGATTTCGCCTGGAGCGGATTGTCACATATGTGAAAAAGATGCAGTATAGATATCCTTATCTGTTTTTATGATAAGCATATATTCCTGATGTGAAACCAGGCCTTGTGCCGGTATTTGAACTACGCAGCCATCAATAATTCCTGAACAGATTAATTTACCGGCCATATCCTTTATTTCCCATTGCGCATTACGCAAATTTTTATCAGTGGAAATATGCAGATCATTTCCGCTTAGCGGATTAGGGAAAATGAACAACTTATTATTTTCCTGCAGAATATCTTTTACTTCATCTGGTTTTGCAGCATACCTTGCAAGGTAAATATCTTTTGTATCGCCAGATAATGACGCATTTCCTGCAGTAAGAAATTTATCATCATCTGTTAACAGCAATTGATATGCGGTAGAATATCCAAGTACCGGTGTAATTATTCTGCCCGGATAGCCATCATAACCAAAAGTAATATCAAATACACCACCTTCTGTAAAGCGAAAAACACCTGACCCTGCCCCGCCCGTTCCGCAGGTAAGTATCTTCCCATCATTTTGTGCCACCACAGAATAAAAATAGGTGCCCTCCAGATCATCGCCCGACATGATGCCATCATAGCTGAAGGTATTATCAAGGCTACCATCCTCAAGATACCTTATAATTACAGGGTAATGATCAGTGGGAAAGGATATGTCGTAATTGCCGACAGCCAGAATTTTTCCATCCGGCTGCAGTGTAATAGCTATAAGATGATCTCCTGATGAATTAATATCAGTATAAACAATTCCACTCTCTCCAAATGCAGAATCCGGCGTTCCGTCAGTATTATACCGGCATAAAATAAAATTATTACCCGGGTAGTCATCAGAACAGCCGGTCAGAATTTTCCCGTCATTCTGAATAACTGAGCATACCCCTTTTACATTGTCATCGGAAACCGATATTATGAGACCAGTTGATGCAAAACTGCTATCCGGGCTTCCATTACTGGTATATCTCGCTATAGCAAATTTGCCATCTGAATCGCCGCTCGCTACTATTTTATCATCATCCTGTATAACAACTGACCGCCAGTAATCCTGGGATACAGAATGATCTGTTGTCACTCTACCTGCCGTACCAAATGTACTATCCGTGCTGCCGTCTGTATTAAATCTCAGGAGAATAAAATCATAAAAATCGGAGCCGGCAAGTACTATTTTTCCTGTTGACTGCAGAGCTGCTGAATACATGTAAAGGTCAGGTATGGTCACAATACTGCCATCACCAAAGGAAAGGTCCGGACTTCCATCTTCCATATATCGCAGAATATAGCCGACCTTCTCATACAATGTTTCCGCCAACACAAGAATTTTTCCGTCGGTTTGCTGCAGAAGTGTTTGGGGTTTGTCGTGCTCCGGCGTTATATGCGTAACAGTAATTCCATCTATTCCGAAGGTGCTGTCCAATTGAACACCCTGAGCTGAACTAAAAGAAAATACAACACAGGAAAAAAGCAGAAATAGGAATGTGGTGCGCATAATAATATGTGTTTTTATGATTGTGTTTCATTAATAAAGATAGGAAAGATAAGACACAGCGTTCAGTTCTGCAGCAATTTATCTTTGCTCCGGGCCGCCATCCATTGCAGCACGTGATATGCGATAAGTACGAACATTAAACCGGCAGCAGCGCCAGTGAAAATTGCCACTTGTTTTTGCATCCACAGGAATCGTATATTGAGCAACCACAAGGCTGCACTTCCGACTACAATTCCGCAGAACAGATGAAGGCGGACAATGCATACATAAATCAATTGATTTACATCATATTTTTTAATTTCGAAGTATGAAACCTATCATTATTTTGTTTCTGGCATTCACATTTTGCGGTAGCACATCCAGGGCATGCACGTGCGGCCAGCTTTTTCCCGAACATACAAATAATGAATTTACTGTCAAATTATTCGATCAGTTTAAAGGCATTGCTATGATCAGGATAGATTCAGTTAAAGAGAATACAGATGTACAAACAGTCTATACGACTAATTTAATGAACGTACAGGGGAATTTACCCGGCAAACTCATAGGGCATGCAGGATTACACAGCTCTTGTACCCGGAAAATAGAAGCTGATGAAATTGGCGATACTCTACTGCTTTTTTTAGTACGTGATACTGCAAATTATTTTAATATTACATTATGCAGTTTCTGGGAGCCTTACGATTTCATTAAAATTAACAGGCAGAAAAGCGCATTTCTCTACGACTACTTTACCGGCAAAAAAGGTTATTCGGTAACGTATTATTCAAATGGAAATACGACGGCTTAAGGAAGTTATAATTCCGCCGGTGAAAAGCACGGCTACTGGGAGTATTATACATTTGACGGGCAGATCAGCGCTAAAGGATCTTTTGAAAATGGTATTAAAGATGGAGAATGGACAGAATATTTATTTTTTGATAATGATGACCATACTTACCGCAATGTATCCTATCGTATAGGTAAGTACGAGAAAGGAGCTGAGACCGGGATATGGATATTATACAGACCTGATGGAACGCTCATAGGCAGGGAGTAATTGACTTTTCATAATTTGTACGCCGGCTCAGATAGGGAATATTCCGGTATAAAATGATCTTCATTTCTAATTATGAGAAATAAATTATTTTTAGCGCTTGAAAAACACATACTGCGGTATAATTTTTATCCTTACAGTCTGCCTTCCGGTAAAAAGTTTAATTGCACAGGATTTCGTAAAAAATGATATTCAGATATCTGCCGGCATTGGTGCAGTACCTGTAACCTTAGGCAGAGGCGCCGAATTCGGCAGCGGATATTCACCCACATTTGCAGTTAACGTTTTGCGATGCTACAAGGATTCAGTCAGCTCCTGGATAGATGAATCAACGTACCTCTCATTTGCCCTGGGTATCTATGCTGCTCACCGGGAATCCGGCGATTATCGCTGGATCAGGGGCAGACGTTATATCGATCATAACATACTCGCCCTGCAATGGAGCGGCCACTATGACAGCAACGAATTTATCAACCACGGATTGATCGAAATTTATTTTGTTTTGCGGGCGGGCATGAATTACAAACGGTTTGATGAAAATCATAATTATCCGGCTGTAATAACCTCTGGCTCAGAAGTGATATTTTTCGGAGGCGGCAGTTTGGGATTGAAAATGTTCTTCCACGAACATTACGGCATCTTTATAGAAAATGGCATTGATGCAGGACTTTTTCAATTTGGCCTGTCTTACCTGATTTAAAATTATAATCATTTCGCTAACACAACCTGAATAATTGTTGTGTACTAATATTGGTCAACAACGTAACAAGGATCTTCGCATAAGGGATATGGAGGGTTCAGCCCCCGCAGGCGTGTAGCACATGCTACATGGCGAGGAGGCCGTCAGCCCGAAATAGCCCGGCCCCTTTGCGTTTCGCAATGGGGATATGCCCGAAAGATCATCACTTTAAAAAACCCTGAATATCACGGATATTTGCCGGTATGCATTCAACACTTCCGTTTTTTTTAGCCATGATCGCAGCCATAGTGCTGCTGAATATGCTGGCTACCAAATTGAAGACCGCCTATCCTATTGTGCTTATTGTGGCCGGCCTTCTTGTGAGTTTTATGCCCTGGTTGCCCGCAGTAAAAACAGATCCTGATCTGATCTTTTTTATTTTTCTTCCGCCACTGTTGTTTGAAGCTGCCTGGACAATCTCATTTAAAGAGATGAAAAAATGGTGGCGCATTATCGGAAGTTTTGCATTTCTTGTTGTCTTTTTCACAGCACTTACGGTAGCTGTGGTCACCAATTATTTTATTCCGGGCTTTACCATCGCACTCGGATTTTTACTTGGAGGCATTGTATCACCACCGGATGCCGTGAGCACAGGTGCTATTATGCGATTTGTAAAAATACCCCGCTCCACAGTGGCTATTCTCGAAGGTGAAAGCCTGCTCAATGATGCATCCTCCCTTATCATATTTCGTTTCGCACTCGTGGCGGTGGGTACCGGACAATTTATCTGGCAGGATGCAGCTACCGATTTTTTGTGGATGGTGATCGGAGGTGCAGGTATTGGTCTGCTGCTGGCATTGATATTTGTGAAGGCACATAAATATCTGCCTACGGATGCTCCTTCTGATATTGCACTCACACTTATTGAACCGTATTTTATGTATTGGGTGGCGGAAGAATTGCACAGCTCAGGAGTGCTTGCTGTTGTTGCCGGTGGTTTATATATGTCTACACACCGTCTGCTTTTTTTGAACAGCGCAAGCCGGATAAGAGGCTACAGTGTATGGGAGAGTTTTATTTTCATTCTCAACGGCGTAGTGTTTTTACTCATCGGTCTTCAACTGCCGGAAATTGTGGAAGGCCTGCGGGCCAAAGGCATACCGCTGAATGAGGCCATCGGTTATGGAGTGCTGGTAACAGGTGTGCTCATAGCAGCCCGCATGATAAGCGCCTATACAGCTTTACTCGCCACCATTATTTTTCGTCCAAAGGTGTTGCCTCAGGTATCGAACCGCAGAAGAAGATGGTATATGCCCCTGCTGCTGGGCTGGACAGGGATGCGGGGTGTGGTATCGCTGGCAGCGGCACTGGCTATTCCGGTAACTCTGGATGATGGCAGTGAATTTCCCTACCGCAACCTTATTTTATTTATCACTTTTATTGTGATATTACTTACGCTGCTTGTTCAGGGTCTTACACTTCCTTATATTATTAAACGTGGCCATATATTCGACGGACTTATGCATGAAGAAGAGGATGCGGAAGCCCGCCTAAAAATGAAGCATGGATTAAAACAGCACGTGCACGGTTATCTGAAAAATAAATATGCGCAGGAACTTGAGGGCAATGAACTTGTGGAAAGCATACTCAAACAATGGGAAGTTCGGGCTAAATCCGCTAACGACAGTGGCATGAACGACAGAATGAAGGCTATTTTTATTGAGGTGCTGGAAGCCCAGCGGGCCTACCTTTCTGAGCTGAATAAAGATCCCTCCATTGATGAGGAGATTATCCGCACACAATTATACCAGCTGGACCTGGAGGAAGAACGGTTAAAAATAATTTAGTGAATTAATATTCCCGCACAGGTTAAAGAGAACATTAGATAATCAATTTAATGCTGATTTTTTTCATGTCATGCGGGATGAATTCATTACCGGTATTTCCGTCGCAATCAACCCGCTTTTTGTCGTTTTTACAACGCCTGGATTTGAACAGGGAGCCTTAGTTTTGATATATATTTATTCAAGTTAACAAAAACAAATAATTAATATGACAACGAACAGCGTATCCTTACACCGGGTGCTAAAAGCATCACCTGAAAAAGTTTACCGTGCATTTACAGATCCGCTTGCCATGGCATGCTGGCTTCCGCCATACGGGTATTTATGTACCGTGCATTCTATGGACGTGAAAGTTGGCGGAGGCTATAAAATGTCGTTCACCAATTTCACGACAGGTAATGCGCATTCTTTTGGCGGGGAATATCAGGAGATAAAACCCAATGCCTATCTGCGCTATTCAGATAGATTTGATGATCCGAATTTACCGGGAGAAATGATCACTACTGTAACACTCACGAAAGTAAGCTGCGGTACTGATCTTAAGGTAACACAGGACGGCATTCCGGCAGTTATACCAGCCGAAATGTGCTATCTGGGCTGGCAGGATTCACTGGATAAACTCATGAGACTTGTTGAGCCCGAGATACCGGATGCATAAATTATTTAAAAATAAAACCGGCAGTCTGAGCGAAGATCTATAAAACTCCGCTGACTGCCGGTCGTGTTTTGATGAAGGTGTTATTTTAAATAAATGAATGAAGTATTCATTATGCTCTTATCCGTGATAATATTGAGTATATATTGCTCTTGCGCCAGCTGTATATCATCAGGGATACGCAGGATGTTATTTTTCAGCATGCCTGTGCAGATCGTTTTACCGGAAAGGTCTGTTATTTTCCAGACAGCATTCTGCAGATCTTCATTTGCGGTCAGATAGAGAGTATGACCGCTGACAGGATTAGGGTAAAGTGCAATGCTTTCTGCCTGTCCGGGATCATTAACAGTTTCAATAAAATCTGTCAGTGTACTTTTAGCCGTGTTTGTTACAACAGGCGGATTGTAATCAAAATAAATGGAGGCATTATTTTCAATCAGGTCGCCGATAGTTGCAGCATCTTTTATTTTTATGCGGAAGCAGATATAACCTATACTTCCTGAAGGATCGCTTAGGGAATCAGGCAGATTGATATCATCAAACTTCCATTTTACAACATTTGGTGAGGACATTTCCATGGTGTAATTATGTTTTGCTGCTATCATCTGAATGCTCATCATATCCAGCAAGGCATCAAGAGTATCCACTACATATACAAAGTGCGCCGGTGCTGTTCCCAGATTCTGAAATTGAATTGTATAAGTGAGCCACTCCGTTTCGTAGTCAATAAATCCCTCCTCGCCTATTCCCGCTGGAGAAACAGTTTTATGATTTGGATCAAAGGACGCAAAAACAATTATCTTCACTGTGTCAGTATTATTAAGCGGATCGGCATCAACGGCAGCAGGTTCTGTGTATCCGATATATTCAATTGAAGCCCCTGCTTCCAGATCAGCACTTACTTCAAAATGCGCCCAGTTGGTGCGCACACCGTAAGGGTTCAGCGCTTCGTAATCATAGCTTAATATGGTATCAGCATAACTGGTATAGGGCGTGCCGCCTAAATACGCTAATTGCGAAGGATGATGGAAATCAACTGTGCCCGCATCCGAGACCTGGTTGCCAAAATTATTTATGATAGCAGCTGAATTTGCATTAAAGCCGGGAATAACATCACCTAATTGCAGTACTGTTGTTTGAATATCCATTACGGGATCTGTGTAATCCATGCGGAAATCCTGTCCGCTTACGGTAGTACCGGCCACACTCTCATCAAACGTAATACTGTATGATTCGGGATCGATCAGATCCCAGTACATCGGTAAATTCATTTTGAGATCATAAGTACCTGTTTCAAAAATGTTCAAATGAAATTTTCCGGTCGTATCAGTAACAGCATACAATGTATCCGGCGTAGTATACACGATCTGGTTAATTAACGGGATCTCACCGGCATCCATAACACCGTTGGCATTTTCATCTTTATACACATAACCTTCAACGGAGAGTTTAAAAAAATTGCCAAGGGTGTCTGTGATCAGAACAAATCCAGTATGATCTGTAATATATGTTTCTCCTGTTATTACAAGCTGATCCCCATCGGTTGAAAATTCAAAAACACGAAATTCATCATCACTGAATAAAGGCTCTGATTGCCAGATACTGTCTCCGTCAGGCGTGTATCTTCTGAGTACATAATTGGCACCAGAAAACGCAAAAGGGATCGGAACAAGGTTAAGGCTGATGAGATTTCCTCCCGGAAGTTCCGCCAGTCCTACAATTTGTCCGATACTGTCAGTATCATAATAAGTGTACTCTTTTGTCCAGAGCAGATCACCATCAGTATTGAATTTTGATAGAACATCTTTCGGCTCTGAAAACTCTATATGCGTTCCGGCGGATACGATGCCACCTGTTACCTGCTTCAGGATATTATTATACGCAAAATCATCTGCAAGCGGGTATTTGGTAAGGGCGCCTGAGACATTATCAAATATCCATAATTCACTAATACCCGCATCCCAATCCTGATGGACCAAATATGTTTTATCGTCTATATTTACCATATCCAGATTAATATTGAGGTAGTTTTCTTGTAATGTAGTGTAAGACCACACAGAATTCATGTCCGCATCCATTTGTGTTATTACCCTGAAATTTGAGTTTGTTGGCGCATCAGCATGTCCCTCTGTAAATATTTGGAAACCTGCGGCATTTTGCGTTACACCCCGGAAGTATAATTCTTCTTCATCTCCGGGAATGGGTGTATAACCAAGATCAGCGAACTCTACTGCATGTTTGAGAAGTAATGTGCCTGAAGCATCAAACCTGTAATAGTATCTATAGTCAAAAACTGAATAGCCGCCATCAGGGAGACTGAAAATACGGACAAGATCATAAAAACCTTCGTCGTCAAAATCTGACTTCCAGAGAATATCGCCATCTGCTTCAAATTTCGCCAGGCGAAGCGAATCCGGAAGTGTAACTGCACGCTGCCTGAGTATGCTTACATAATTTCCATCAAGGCCTTTAACCGTGCTACAGGCATACCATGTTCCGTCAAATATTACGGGTTCATATAGCTGCGCACGCATCTGCATTGAGAAAGAAACAGAAATAAGCAGGAGAATAAAGCGGAGAATCGATTTCATAATGTTTTTGTTTGATGAAGAATAAGAATTATCATTAAACAAAAATCACGGTTTCACTTCCGGTGAACAAGAACTTTTTTAGGCATTTATAACTTGATATATTATATATATAATTTTTTATATTATTGATTATCAATATTTTATAACAAGTTAAATAGTAATAGAAATAATTCTCAAAAAAAATAAATTCTGGATCAAAAACATGGTATCACTAAAAATATGTACCTGAAATTTCGCCTTCGGATACTATCAATCTTTCACAATACCAATTCTGCGTTCTTTTGTAATTGTGTCATTATTCAAGAATACAAAAAACCCTTTCCGTCATGACCGGCGGTTTCATGTAAGAAAAATAAATCGCTTCACTTCAGATGAATTTAAATTAACTATACAGGATACGCATCATACAAACTTTTTATAGCTATCAACATTCGCATCACCTGCAAAAGTTACCGATGCGCCGAAATCAGCCCGAACGCCCTTGCCGGGTAGTTGCAAGACCGGATGCTGAACCGTGATAAATAAATACACCGACCTCCTCTATCTGACCGTGTGTATATTCTTTTACTCCAATTATCACATCTGACACTTCCCAAATTCTGCGAATGCATTATTCATTTTAAGAGCAAGGTCAGAATATTGCGCAGAAGATATAATTGAAAAAAACGAGGATAAAAGCGCATAGTAAAGCTGTTTTCATAAGTTTTCTATAAATATCATACTTCCATCAAAACCGGAAGTATTTTCTATATATTAGTAACCCTTTCCCTAACTCATTTCTTGGTTTTACCCAAATAAAAGCATACTTTACCCGATATAAAGAATATCGGCAGAGATATGTGATTAGATTTACTGGTAAAACTATTTTTATGAAAACATTTTTTACTGCAACTTTCTGCGTTCCGCTTTTTTCACTAAACCTTGTTTCTCTTGCACAATCACCACCAGAGATCGCATGGGAAAAAAATTATGGCGGTAGTCTATGGGAACAGGCCGCTGCCCTGATCTCTACAGATGAAGGTGGCTTTGCATTCGCTGTTGAATCAGGTTCTGCTGACGGTGATATTACGGAAACTCCGGATGGCAGCTCAGATGTATGGTTTGTAAAACTTGATGCTGAGCATAATATTGAATGGCAGAAAATGTATGGTGGCAGCGGAACAGAATCACCAAAGCAGATCATACAGACCAATGATGGCGGTTACATTATTCTTGCTCAGACAAATTCAGCAATGACCAACTGGCATTTTTCAACAGATTACTGGATAATAAAAACAGATGCGGATGGCAATATTGAATGGGATAAATGTTATGGCAGCAATGGCGGCGACTATCCAAGAGCAATTATAGAAGATGGTGAAGGAAATTATATTCTTGCAGGCTCATCTTTTTCAAATGGTGGCGATGTACATGGCCATATTGGTGGCTCTGACGCCTGGTTGATTAAGATAGATGCAACAGGCAATATATTATGGGAATATTCCTATGGTGGATCTGATCTGGAGAGTGCAAATGCTATTTGTGCTGCTTCTGACGGTGGATTCATTGTAGCAGCAGGTGCCAATTCAAATAATTTTGATGTTACAGGTCATCATGGTACAGTTACAACAAGTGATTACTGGATATTTAAGATCAGTACTGATGGAATATTACAGTGGCAAGTCTCACTGGGTGGAGCAAAAAATGATACTCCCTATAGTATCAGAAATGTTTCAGACGGAGGATATATTATAAATGGTGAAAGCAATTCAAATGACGGGGATGTCACCGGTCATCATGGCCTCACAACCCGTAATGATATCTGGGTTGTAAAAATAAATGAAGCTGGCACTCTGCAATGGCAAAAAAGCATGGGAGGAACGGCTTACGATGCAGGTACCGATGCTATTGAATCATCACCGGGAAAATATCTGATCTGCGGCGGTGTAACTTCTGCCGATGGCGATATAACAGATCATTACGGTGCTGCACTGTCGGCTGATGCATGGGTTGCAGAACTGGATGATACTGGCAGTTTACTATGGTCCGGTTCTTATGGCGGAACACTGTCAGATGGTAGCGGGCAGATCTGTCAGCTTAATTATGGCAACACAATAATAAGCGGCTATGCTGAATCAACCGATGGTGATGTAAGTGAAAATAATGGCGGCCGTGATATATGGTTATTCGAATTGCAAACAGCATGTACAACAGACAACAGCCTTACCCTGACCGGTGATCAGGAATTCTGCAAAGGAAGTAATATTATACTAAGTGCTGTGGAAGATGAAAGTTATACGTATCAGTGGAAAAAGAATGGAACAGATATATCCGGTGCAACAGAAAATGCATATACGGCAGTTAAAACAGGCACTTATCAGGTTTACATTACCAGTGGTGATTGTTCTGTGCTTTCTGAGGAAATAGAGATCATCGTTCATCCGAAACCCAAAGCAACCATCAGCAATCCCGATATAACAAATGATCTCTGCACGGACAGTTCTATTAAATTAAAAGCCAACAGCGGCTCCGGTCTTACCTATCAATGGTATGATGGCGCTACTGCGATCAGTGGTGCTACAGCCAATATCTATTTTGCAACTACGCCGGGTAATTATAAGGTAAAGATCATGAACAGTTATGGTTGCGAAAAATTATCCGCTGCTTATTCTATTATAAGCTCCTGTAAAAAAGTTAATACATTAACTGAAAACATTGTGCTCTGTCCGAACCCGAACACAGGAATATTCAATCTTTCATTGCCATCCTTATATAAGGAAGAAACCTGTATTGTCAGTATGAAAAATACTGCCGGTGATGTAGTTTATGCCAGCACACTTACGGCGGGAAATAATGCAATTGATGTATCTCCTCTGCCTTCAGGAATATATTTCATAACTGTGCAAAGCCTTACAGGAGTGTGTATTCAGCAATTTGTGAAAACGGAGTAACTGACCTGTAAATTGGATGCTGCATTTGTTTTCAATACGGTACGATCAAAAAATGTTTCTTACATCAGCATTTTAAAATATTGCATTACACTTTTCTCTGCCTCTGTACGCAAAAGAATACCGGGCGGAAATATTTTGATGCGCAATTCTTTATACATATCTACTGATTGCTGTAAGCTGTTTAAGATGGAATTTTTGTCATAAGAGGGAATTGTGGTAATAATCTTTTCAAGTTCAGCTGTAGTAAATTTCATTTCCGCTTTCCGCACTCCATAATGTTTGCTGTTATGTACAGCATGTAATAAGGGTCCCAGCACCTGCATTCTCAAAAAGGACAAAAAATCAAGCGCTTCGAAGTATTCCCCACGTCCGATTTTTAATAAGCTATAATGTACCCAGGTCCAGAAACGATCCTCTATCCATTGCAGGTCTGGTTCATTTTGTGATGGCTTCGTCGTTTGAATTATTTCCTGCAACACACCATTTTTATCAACAAGTATAATAGGATCAACATCCCGGAATTGAAATTCATCTGCAGTCAGGAATTTTATATCAACATGCAATAGCGGATCATCATACAGACAGATCAGCAGCCGTGGCTCGCCTACGTGCTCACCTGTGAATGCTGATAACAATTTGCCGAATCGTTCAGCAAATGCCAGCATTTTTGCCTTATCATCACTGATTTTATCTGTTGTTACCAGGATGAGATCAAGATCAGAAAATGCGTCCATTTCATTAGTGAGCCATGAGCCCCCAACAGCAAGTCCATGAGCACCGGGATCATTTTGCACAAGCTCTGCTGCCTTTGTGGCAAATATTTTCTGAATACTGTTGTTCATGACTCAAAAATACAGATAGCAGCATATTTCATACTCTTACCGGTTACGAAATAAATAAACACTCAGGATCACACTCGGATCAAAAATTCTATCCCGTCAGTAAATGTCAGTACGAAGTCTGAGCCGGTAAAAATTTCTATCTTCACTGCCGAAAACTACCATGCATGCATAAGACCACTCTCTGCCTTTTGCTGGGCATTTCTGTATCCTGCTTTAGCCAAACCATTGATTTTAATAATTATACAGGGCTCTACTCTTCCGGTGAAGTGCCCGATGATTTTACAAAGCTTTCATCAGAAAAATACGCTGATGACCTCATCCGGATGAATACGACCAATAGCACAGGAGTCGATAAGCGTAACGATGCAAATTATTATTTGCAGAGCAATTTTATAACAGACGAGATACTGCATAATGGCCGTGTTGTTTTCGGCGATCCTGTGAGTCAATACCTCAACAGGGTAAAAAATGAATTGCTGAAAGGATATCCGGATGTGAACAGCGCTATCCGTATTTACACCTTTAAGGCCAATGAGGTAAACGCTTTTACTTTCGGCAATGGAATTGTGCTCGTTTCCACAGGCCTCATGAGCCATGTAAAAAATGAAGCAGAACTGGCCTTTGTACTATGTCATGAATTTGAACACTATATTGAAAAACATAATTTCAATAGTTATGTAGAAGCTACCAAACGTGCAAGGGGATCCGGTGCATACAAAAATTTAAATCAGGTGGCGCTGGAAATGGAACGCTATAAATATTCAAAGGATCTCGAGAGCGATGCTGACCTGAAAGGTATGGAATTATTCAAGCGCTCGGGATATTCACTGGACGCTGTACAAAGCACATTTTCCATGCTGTTGTATTCATATCTGCCTTATTCAAATACATCCTTTAACCTCAAATACTTTAATTACGGTTCGTTTAAGATCCCGAAAGGTTATTTTCTCGATTCGGTTAAAGCAATTTCTGCAGAAGAGGATTATAACGATCGCATGTCGACACATCCCAATATCAAGAAAAGGAAACAGAGTGCAGTCGATGCGCTTGGTGTTACAGAAAAAGCGGGCAGGCAGGATTACCTTGTCTCAGAAGATCAATTCAATTATGTACAGAAGATCTGCCGGTATGAAAGTGTGAGGATCTATCTGAATGAACGCAATTATGAGAATGCATTTTATACCAGTTATCTTTTGTCACAGGAAGACCCCTCAAATCCGGTATTGCAAAAGAATATGGCCAAAGCTCTTTATGGCATAAGCGTTTATAAAACAGCCCGGGCCTATAATTCAGACACACATGTGAGCTACCGCAGAACAGAGGGTAGTGTACAGCAGATCTATTATATGGCTGAGCGCATACCGGCAAAGGATTTCAGTATTCTGGCCCTCACCAAAATATGGCCGGTGTACAAACACAATATGGAGGATAAAACACTGGAGAAAATGTGTGATGAACTCATGTACGATATCCTGAAGGAGCATCGTGTTAAATTGAAGGACTTTAAAACCGCTCACCTTGCAGGTGCAGATACCATAAAACTGGATCAGACCCTTCAGGCATCAGATACAATGTCAGTAGCAGAGGAAACAAAACCGGTCGAAAATAAATCATCAAAGAAAAATAAGAAGGCGGCACCGGTTGTTAAGGAAGCAAAAACGGGCGAGAACGCATACTGGAAATTTGCTTTTGTTGAGCTGTTGCGTGATTCATTATTCTATACAAAAATGCAGCAGCGTGAAAAAGATCCCGCACCGGAAGAACTGGCAGGTAAAAGGTCTTATAACCGTAAAAAAGATGAATTTGCATTAGGCATCAATAAAGCCGTTGTTGTGGAACCAGTGTATATAAAAGTAAATGAGCGTTCAAGGGTGCCGGTGAGTTATCTTGAAAGTGAAACAGCTAAATTGAATCTCTCCTCCACAATTGAAGAGTGTGCCGACACACTTGATATGTCGCTCAAATTCGTGAGCAATATAAACCGGGAGACAGGTGATGTGGAACAATTCAATAGTATATCACTGCTCAACGACTGGATGGCGGAGAAAATATCGCATATTGAATCAGAGGTGGATATTTTGAATTCTAATCAGGAAGAATTCAAAGCACTGAGTAAATTTTATGGCATCGATGATTTTATGTGGATAGGCGTACTTTCTATCACGGAAAAAGAAACAGACTTTTTTTACAAGATAGTTAATATGTTGCTGATCGCACCCATCCCATTTGTTGTGTATGATCTGCTGACAAAAGATTACCATACCTATTTTTTTACCCTTGTAGCCAATGCAAGTTCAGATACAATTGATATGGCCTATTTCAATGGTATCCGGCTTGCGGATAAGGAGGCTCTCCAGAAAAGCAATATTTATTATATCCTGCTACAAATGAAGAATTAACATGAAAAAATACATCTACACCGCTCTCTTTTGCATTGCCTTCGCAATACAACTCAACGCTCAGGTGCCGGGCTATATGGGCCGTAAATTATCAATTGCTTACTCCCCAGCTTTTGGAGCAGCAATTCAGGATTTCACCGACAGCAAAGGCAGTGAGGTTGGCCTGCTTGCGCCAAGCTTCCGCAATGATATTGATATTGAATATTGTATCAACAGAGGCCTGTCTGTAGGCCCATCGGTTAAATATAATATTGTGAAAATGCGCAATGTGGAATACGATCCCTTCGATGATCTGTTGTTATCAAGGGGGTTTGTAGGTGATGTTACACTGGGGAGTCTTGCAGTAAGTGTGAAAGCAAAGAATTATTCCTTTGTATCCAGGGGCGGCATAGCCCCGCAGGGTAATTATTATTCTTTTGAGCTGGCTTATATACATTCGTCTGTACTCTCATCCGAAAGTATTGATTATGATACCTACCATAACGAATATGATATCCTGATCGATTTTGATTCGCTTGATTATTCTGCCGGACAACTCATGTTTATTCTGGGGGGCGGCAAGCAACAGATTCTGAACGATAAATGGCTGCTGGATATTGGCTGGGAGATCGGTGTGTCATTTTCAACAAATGTACTGGATACAGATTATGAGATCTATGATGAATCAACGTTTCAAAAATATGCCAACCAGCGTATCGCTTCAACCTATCTGCTGAATTTCAGTGTGGGATTTGGGTATTTACTGCCAAGGCTCTTCTGATATTAAAGATCTTTAACTGCAAATATCCTTTGCTCTTTCTTTTTTTTAATACTTGCCGGTGTTGTGCCATAAACCTTTTTGAATGCTCTGCTAAAGCTGTGCGCATCGGGAAAACCTGCAGCATGTGCGATCTCTGACAAAGGCATATCACTGCTTAATTGTTCTCCTGCATAGCCCAGCCGTTTCTGCAAATGATATTGATATGGCGAAATCCCGTACAGCTGCCGGAACGACCTGATGAAATGATATTGTGATAAACATGCACTTGCTGCAACTTCCGCAATGCTCAGCGTTGCGCCTCGACTTGCTTCCATTATTTGTCTTGCAATGTCGAGCCTGCGGTATAATTCTTCCCGGGTTGTGTAACGCAGGGCTTTTATCTGCAGCATCTCTCTGCGAAGCATGTGTTGTGATAGCAGCAACTGCAGTGCAAGTCCATAGAAAAAATCACTGCTGTCTGCAGCCTCACTCTCCGCTAGCCGTTGTAGGGAAACATAATTTTTAATATAAACGCTGAGCACATCCGAAGCGGGAAAAATTTTTTCACAGATATTATCCGTTGTTTGAGTTCCCTTAATATCATCAGGCAACTTATCCTGAGTATGATATAGATTAACTTCCTGCAAAAGGGCTTCATCCACATAAAAGCACATGCCTTTTACAGCTTCATTTGTTTGCTCTATTTCTACGGTGAAAATTTGCCCGGTATTCATCGTAAGACAACTGCCGTTATTTACAGCATAGGTGCGGCCATGCATTGTATATATCTCCTCGCCCTGCCATACATATTTAATTCCGATGCCCGGTGTGGGGAAAGGACTTTGATATGACAATGCATGCATTGCTGAATACATAGCGATATTATTCTTTTGCCAGGTATCTGTTATCTGAATACAGGGGTGCTGAAAGCGCATTGCATAAAACTCAGCACTATGAATGAATAAAAAAGTTAAGGGCCGTTAAGAATTTTTAAAAGAAGGAGAAAATGAAAAAACACTGACACGATCACATGAAATTAGCAGGATTTGCCATCTTTCTGAAGATCGGCCATAATAGTTTTGTATAAAATATGAACATGAAAAAGATCACGATAAAACTTTACACTTTCCTTGCTGTTTGCGTGTGCCTGTTCTCTACTGACACTACATTTTCTCAAAGCGGCATCAGCGCTGCATACGCTGAGCGCCTGCAGCATGCACTGGACTCACTGCGGGAGGATTATGATGTGAAAGGCATGTATGCTGCTATCTATATTCCGGACGCCGGTATATGGAAGGGTGTAACAGGCGTTTCCTATGGCTCACACGAAATAGATACAGATATGCTGTTTGACATCGGCAGCACAACAAAAAGTTTTGTCGCAGCAGAAATTATGAAGCTGATCGATGAAGGTCAATTCAGCCTTGATGATTCTATTGGTTCACTATTACCCCCTATGGAGTATGTAAACCCGGATATAACGGTTCGTCAGCTGTTGCAGCACCGTTCCGGCATGGGAGAATATCTGAATACAGAGTGGCAGGATGCTATGAATTCTCATCCCTATCGCATCTGGTATTCACCGGAAGCCATGGATTCATTTTTAACCGTTCCAACCGGTGCACCGGGAAGTGCATGGAATTACCGCAACAGCAATTACGTATTGCTCGGTATGATAGCCGAGAGTTTCAGAAGTGATTCGCTGCACAATATCTTACGCAGTGATTTTCTTACACCCCTTCAATTGAATGACACCTATATGGAAATGTTTGAGACCTACGAAAATGATCTTGCAGATAACTGGTCAACACCGACTTTTGACCCTGACCTTGCCGTCAACGTCTCTACATATCCGCATGAAGCCATCTATACATCTACCTCGTTTGCAGGTGGCTTTGTTTCCGCTGCACCCGACATTGCAACCTGGGGTTATGATCTTTACAGCGGCAAAATAATATCTGATACTGCACTGACTGAAATGCTGACTTTTACACCTGTTTCCGGCGGCTATTTCAATGGTTACGGGCTTGGCTGTATGCGTTTCACAGACGGCACAGCAAATTACTATGGCCACGCAGGCAATTTTTTCGGATATGCGGCTTCCATGATCTATGATCCGGTTGACAGTATTTGTCTTGCACTTCTCGTTAATCAGGATTGTCTTTCACCATATATTGCCATGCCTCTGCTGCGGATTGCACTGGATAATTTATCAGTAGCCACCGGTGTTAAGGAGCAGTCGGATACAGGAATAAAAATTTATCCGAATCCTGCTCAGGATATATTGAATATTAGTTCTTCTGCTGTAAACTCCACACTCGATATTTTTAATATCAGTGGAGATAAGATTTACACGCAAACGAATAATTCCGCCAATATCCAGCTTACCATAGCCGGATTTCCGGAGGGTGTTTACATCGTGAAAATTTCGGATGGTGACGAACAATACACAGGCAAATTCATAGTAAAAAGATAAGTATCATGTCATGCAAATGCTGCAATTATATACCTGCAGCATTTGTTTTTACTTTTTTTGTAAGAGTATAGATATTTCAGAATGGTGCTTTGATCATGGCTATGTAAATTTACAGTAGTCTGCTTCATTACCTGCAGGAAATATCTGTTTGTCTGACCGTGGCATAGTCATTGCCACGGCCCGGCAGACCTTAAACTCTGATATGAAAAAACATATACTCTGTCTTATTCTCTTTACTGCTTCAGCCTACATTACGGCCAATTGCCAGGATTTTGTATGGGCTGATAATTTTCACGGCAATGAAGAGCAGGTTGTTTCATCCATTACAACTAATGAAGATCTGAATGTTTACAGTACTGTTATTTTTTATAATTCACTGGATGCAGATCCCGGCGCAGGCACACATAGTTTAACTTCTGCCGGTTCCCAGGATATTGCCATTGTGAAAACAGATGCGGATGGAAATTTCATCTGGGCGGATCATTTGGGCAGCACGCTGTTCGAAACTGCAGCACGAATAATATGTGATAGTGATAATAATATTTACATCATCGGATACTTTAAAGGCACTCTTGACTTCGACCCCTCACCTGCCATTCATGCGCTTACTACAGCTGGCATTGAAGATGCCTTTCTTGCCAAATACGACAGCGATGGAAATTATTTATGGGCAATACAAATAGGCAGCACAGGTGGTGAAGAAAGTTATGATGTTGAAACGGATGCTGACAATAATGTTTATCTCTGTGGCTATTTTCAGAATACGATAGATTTCAACCCGGATGCGGCGGTGTTTAATATGACCGCAATTGGTGGCACGGCTAACTTTTTTTTAAAATTATCACCGGCAGGGAATTTCATCTGGGCAAAACAGATAGCGTATACATTTTTAAATGGTATCTCACTCGACAATGATGCAAATATTTATGTTACGGGCGGACTTTACGGCACTGTTGATTTTGATCCCGGTGCTGCTACTCATAACCTCACAGGCTTTGGTTTTGGTGAAGATATTTACGTTGCAAAATACAATGCTGATGGCAATTATGTATGGGCAGAACAAATGAGCGGACCGTCAGACGAGTTTGGTAAAGATGTTCTGTACGATACCGCACAAAATGCAGTTTATGTTTCGGGTTATTTTGCGGGCACTGTAGATTTTGATCCGGGAGCGGGAATTACAAATAAAATCTCTGCCGGTGGCAACGATGCTTTCGTCATGCGTCTTCAAACAGACGGAGATCTTGTCTGGATAAAAACATTTGGTAATGCCGGTAATGATAATGCATTTCAGTTGCAGACAAGCGATAACGGTGATCTGCATTTCGGGGGTGTATTTACAGGAACACTCGATCTCGATCCCTCCGCCTCCGTATTTTCACGTACATCCGCCGGATCAACGGATATGTATTTTGCCTGGTGGGATGCCGATGGGAATTTTATTGACGCAAAATCGTCGGGCGGAACGCTGGAAGATGATCTGCATGCATTGCATATCGATAAGATCGGCGCAGTTTACACAGGAGGTTTTTTTGATGGTATTGTCGATTTTGATCCGGGTGCGGGCAGTGCATTTTTAAATTCTGCCTTCACTGGCTGGGATGGTTATCTGGCAAAATACTGCACAACATATTCGATAACAAATACAGCTTCCATTTGCACAGGCGACAGCATTTTTGCCGGCGGTGCATGGCAGCATGATGCCGGTACTTACTACGATTATTTTACACCTGTTGAAGGATGCGACAGTACAATCATAACCATAGTTTCTGTTGCGGAACCGGTATTAGATCTCGGTCCGGATATAAATGCATGCACAGGTGATGCGATAACACTGGATGCAGGCAATCCGGATGCAGAATTTAACTGGAGTACAGGTGCGGAAACGCAGCTGATAACAGTTACAGAAACCGGAACATATGATGTACTGGTTTCGTATGCCGGTGGTTGTGGTATCCGGGATACAATATCCATAACATTTCATGATGCACCTGAAGTTTATCTGGGCGGTGATACAGGCATCTGCGCAGGGACTTCTCTCCTGCTGGATGCAGAAAATCCGGGAGCATCATATCACTGGACAGGTGGTGAAACAACGCAATTACTATCTGTAACGGAAGCAGGAAATTATTTCGTTCAGGTGACAAATATTTATGGCTGCTCAGAAACTGACATGAAACATGTTGATCTCTACGAATTGCCCGTAATTACCCTGCCCTTAGCAAATGATATTTGTGAAGGCGATTCAATTTTACTGGATGCTGAAAACAGCGGCTCGGCATTTTTGTGGAATACCGGAGATACCACACAAAGTATTTATGCTGATGAAGCCGGAATATTTACTGTTTCCGTTATCAATACAAATGGTTGCCATGCTTCTGATACAATAAGTATAATTATGCATGCCCTGCCTGTAGTTGATATAGGTGATGATCTGGAGATATGTGCAGGGGAATTTGCAGTGCTGGATGCTGACAATACAGGCTCTGATTTTAGCTGGAGCAATGGTGACGATGGACAAACCATAACTGTAACTGAAGAAGATGATTATACCGTAACTGTTACAGATATTCATGGTTGCAGTTCAACGGATGAAATGCATCTTTATGTGAATGCTTTACCAAATGTTAACCTCGGTGATGACAGGATATTATGTGAAGGTTCTGCAACTGTGCTTGATGCCGAAAATGCCGGTAGTATATTTAACTGGAACACAGGTTCTGAAGAACAATCCATTTCGGTTTCAGATGGTGGCGTGTACACAGTAATTGTTCAGGATGGAATAACAGGCTGCAAAAACTCAGATACAATTCTCATTACATCTGTTGCACTGCCTGATGTCAGTATCATATACAATGGCGATGATACGCTCTGTCTCGATAGTGATCCTGTTAGTTTAACCGGTCTGCCTTCCGGTGGTGAATTTACCGGAGAAGGCATGTCATCAGCACTATTCGAGCCTGCTGCAGCGGGCACGGGTTCACACAATATATTATACACTTATACAGATGAAAATGGATGCACAAATACAGCTTCACTTTTAATCACCGTTGAGGTCTGCTCAGCAATTTCAGATAATGAGGACAAGCTAATCAGTGTTTTTCCAAACCCTGCTATAGACATATTAAATGTCTCTTTGCCTGCAGGCACAAAGTCTTTCGTTTCACTTTGTGATATAGCCGGCAGTATCATTTATGAAGAAGAAACCACTGGCAATATGATCACGCTGAATACAGCCTCATACCCGGCTGGAATTTATCTATTGAAAATTGTTACAGGCACATCCGCAGCCTGGCTGCAACAGGTTATGATAAGCAGGTAACCTCTGCTGAATTTTAGTTGTCAATAAGGGAAGCTGAAGCGGGCATAACAGGCATGTTATGACATCATTTCATTTAATTTTTTTTTGTTCTTAAATTGCATCCTCTATGCATAAGATAACTTTCACATACTTTTTGATCACCGCTTTTACAGTTATTGTAAGGTCTCAAACCATCCAGCCATTGGATGCGGATACACTATCCTTTTACAATGAAACAGAGTTCCGTGATTTTTTGCGCTATTACGATCTTAAAGATTACGATATAATTTCCGCTTCATTAACATCTGATTGTGCAACACAACCGGCCGATCTGAGCACCTACCCTGCCGAAGGTTCGGATGATTATCTGCACGAAGAGATATTCGAAGGCAAGCAGTGCATCTATATCCTAGATCATATAATTACCCGTAAATTATGGACCATATTGCTTCCCACATTGGGAGATCCTGATGCAGATCTGTGTGCAGTACGTATCTGGATCACAAATCTGTCTACAGACCAGGTGGTCATGTTCGATGATGTATTCAACTGGCTGGATGAGAATGGCAAAAATATTTTTAATCTGAATAAAAAAATGTATTTCCTGTATGGCTTTAACGCCGGTCAGAGACAATTTAAGTCTTCACAGATACAACTTACTACAGGCTATGATTTTACCTTCCCCGATCTGTATCCCGAAACACACGATATCATTCGCCTGCGTTTTGATGGAATAAGTATGTATACCACAACCGTATTTTATGCTGATGATGATGAGGATGGATACGGAGACCCCGGTGATTCACTTAAATTATTTATAGCACCCCCCGGTTATGTAAATAACCATGATGACTGCAATGATGCAAACAGTAATATACATTCCGGTGCAGCAGAACTTTGCAATGCAGCCGACGACGATTGTGATGGATTATACGATGAAGGTGTTACAGAAAGTATATCGATCTCTGCCGGCGGCTCTCTTACATTCTGCCAGGGAGGCAGTGTTGTACTCACAGCAAATTATTCCGGCACTTCAGTGCAATGGAAACGAAACGGCGTAAATATACCCGGCGCTACATCCGCCAATTATACTGCAGCGCAAAAAGGAAATTATACATGCTTTACAAGCAGTACATGCGGCAGTGCTTTATCAAACACCATTACAGTAAATGTTAATAAATTACCTGCAGCAGTTATTACAGCCGGCGGACCTACAAGCTTTTGCCCCGGTGGCAATGTATTGCTTACAGAAACTGCTGTTGCAGGGTGCACCTATCAGTGGTACAGAGGCGCTGCAATGATACCCGGAGCTGTTTCAGTTTCATATTCAGCCTCTGGTACCGGCAATTACAGATGCCGTGTGACCAGGACAGTAACAGGCTGCTTCAAGAATTCAAATAGTATAGCTGTATCTGCCTCATGCAGAAAATCAGAAAAGAATCTTACGGAGCAAATGATTATTTATCCAAACCCCGCAACGGATGCTGTACACATAAATGGAAATATTTTGAACCAGGCTGAACGAGTAAGTCTTAAATTATATAATTCAACCGGTACACTTGTATATGCTGACGATATGGATGCTTCTGCTTTAAATTCAGACTTCCAAATTCCTCTGCATGATCTTTCCTCCGGCATGTATGAACTGATCATCAATGCGGGTGGATCGATGCGCACGGCTCATATAATAAAACAGTGATCATTTGCGCACCATTTCATGTGACCTCACATGAATATTGTTCTCAACATTTTTCACCTGCAATACATTGCTTCCGCAAACTTTATTCTGAAAAAACCATGCTTTACGTGACATTGTATGGACTTGTCACAATAATATTGTTTAATCAAACTCTTAACAAAATAAATTTGCTTTTGCCCTCCAAATAAATTAAGTTTGGATATACATATTGCTTTAGCATGATGTAGGCTAAGGCGGAACAAACTACTATCCATTCATTTATTTCTGCGCAGTTAATATCAATACATCTCTGAGAGTTTTTTCAATCCCTCAAAGGTGATTTATGGATTATTCCTTTCACTTTAAAACTAAATTTTATGAAAAGATCAATTATGTATTTAATGGCATGTCTTCTTCTATGCGGAAGTATGCTGAACACATTCGCACAAAATGGAGCAGATATTTTAATTGATAAAGGCCCATGTGATCCCATTGTCCTGTTGCTTTGTCCTTCCGGTGTGGTGAATGCCTCTTATGCGGTGGATGACGATCTGAATACCTATGCAACAATGAAGACAAACCTCGGCATTCTTAGTTCATCATATTTAAAGATGGGTTTCAGCACACCTGCTCCCGGAGGCTCTATGGTGGCTGTATTTACCGGTAGCGACATTGCCTTGAATGTGGATGTACTTGCTTCTATCAGTATGCAGCTATATGATGCCGGCGGAAATGTCATAGCAGAAAAGTCAGATCTGCAATTGGCAGATATTGAAATTACAGAGGATAATAAAGGCCTTGTTAAACTGAAGGTACCGAAAAGTAAAAGTGCTTCCAGCGTTAAGCTTACGCTCGGCGGACTTGTTTCATTGAATAATCATCTTGATGTATATGGCGCTACCCATGCTCCGGCAGCACAATCTGTTGCTGCAGATTATGTGTATGCTTCAGGCCCCTGTGATCCTATTATACCACTGAGCTGCCCTTCCGGTGTTATTCATTCAAACTATGCCGTTGATGCATCTCAGAACAACTTTGCCGTACTCAGCATACCGCTTGGTATAACTGCTGCAGCCTGGCTCGACCTTGGCTTCAGCACACCGGGAGCACCCGGCAACACGGTATCATTTGTATGCGGCTCTAACTCTACTTTACTTGGGCTTTCCCTTTATCAGAATCTTAAAGTTCAGGTATACAATTCAGCAGGAGTTCTCATTGCATCAAAGAATGGCTTTTCACTCGCAGAAGTTGAGCTTATCGGTTCTGACAAATTTAAAATAAAGGTCCATGTACCACATATGGCCGGCAACGATATTGCACATGCCAAAATAACACTGAAAGCTGCTGTGGGAGTGCTATCAGAAGTCCGGGTATATGCCGCAACCACTCAGGCTGATATCAATTTCACCGACTATTTCAGGCAGGCCATACCAGGCAGTTCCATGAACGATGAACTTGTGGTATATCCAAATCCTGCCGGGGATCATCTTGTTATCATAAATAATGAAAAAATATTCCCGTCACGAATTTCCGTTTACACTGCAGATGGAAGACTTGCAATGTATACAACAGCCGGTGAAGAGGAGAATATAGCACTTGATCTTTCATCTCTGCAGGAAGGTCTTTACATTATTACGGTACAGCAGAATGGTCTTATAAGAAGATCAACTTTTGTTATCAGCAGATAAATGCATTTATTGTGCGCAGAAAAAGGGAGCAGCCGAACTGTTCCCTTTTATTTATTTTATAATATAGTCATGGATGACCTTTCTTTATACCGGTAACGATATAATAGCCGAATTTCCTTCTGTGCATACCCAGTATGAGTCCCAGCCAGCATGCTTTTAAATGCCCGAGCCTGACCTTGTTAAGTTTCTCTCCCTGTAAGAGTTTTTTCACAAAAAAATACAACACGATAAACGGGGCATGCAATACTGATGGAGCTATGCGCATGGATATATCTTCTAATTCTATTTGTTCAGCTCCTTCTTTTTTTAACCGCTGTATAAAGGGATCAAGATTCGGAAAAGAAGGCAGTGCCCAGCCTTTAATGATAGCTTCATAACAATATCTCACCAGTGGGCCAAATTTTTCCGGCTCCATTTTTATAAAGCCATCTGCGATAACAAACCGCTGTCCGGGTTTCAGCACACGCATCATTTCTTTTATAAAAGCTGCCTTATCAGTGCCTTCGCTATGGCAGCAGCTTTCAAGGGCGTAAACACGGTCTGCTGAGTTGCTGTCAATTTCCATAGCGGTATAGTCACTCTGCATTAACGTGATCCTGTCCTGAAGTCCGGCTGCAGCATTCAGCGCATTACCCTGTTGTATCTGCCATGGAACGATGGTTACACCTGTGATCCTTTTATGCGGGTACCTGCGTGCAAAGCTTCTGCAGGGCGCTGCAAGTCCACAACCCAGATCAAGCACAACTTCCGTTGTATCATCCACATCCAGTCTGTCGAAAACGATGTGATTCATTTTCTCCAGCATGGCCTCACGCCGGAAGGGATTCATACCTATGCTGAAATAACCAAAATGCATATTAAAGGAACGGCTCCATTCCCTGTAGTCAAGTCCCGTATCCTCATAGTATGTTACAACCTCATGGCGAAGGTCCTGCTTCGTGGCCATGTTAATTTTTGTGCAAGTTAATCAGCAGGCAATAGCTATTATAATAAGGATGTTAACTTCCGAAGTGAGCAAGACTTTGTAACCTTATGCAAAAAAACCATTATTAATGCCTACATTTGAATATGATAAATTCTGACAGATCTGCAGCCCCGAAAAAACTTTACACCATCTCAAATGAACAAATGCTGCATTTTATAAGCGAACTTCCCGCTTTAAAAGATAATAACAAGCATACTGAGTTTTCTTTACAGGTTCGTACCGTAAATGAAGTGATCTCCACAGAGGCGGGTACCGCATTAAGCTCCGACGTGGTAGGTAAACTGGATATCCATTTCAGTTATGATTTTGTCAATGACAGATGGTTTCTAAACGATAACAAGATCGAAGTGATTGACAGGAACCGTTACTGATCTGGTAACAGCATATCCATCGCCTTTGGCTATGCACCGTCATTTCTATTTTTAACGTTGCCGATTCTCCGTATCCGGAACAGAGGGTCTTCTGTCAATTTACAGTAAGTTCAGAACTCAGTTTCAACCACATCCGAACTTTTTTTACATAATTTTTTTTTATCCAGCCACGTTTAAAGCTTTACTAAAATGGGTGCAATTTTTGCGGAAAGGCGGAATATCTGTCCCTACATGCATTTCCGGGCTGTATTATTTTTGTGACGTAAGAGGGTAATTTATATGCAGAAAAAAAGAGTTTCGATCATTTTACTTTTGTCAGCAGGTTTGCTGATCTCGTTGCTGAATGCCTGCAAACACGGCGTTCTGGGCCCCGGCGATCTGACTGATATAGATACAGGAGGTGTTGTAGTTCCTCCGCCTTTGCCGGAGCATCCCTGTGATCCTGACTCTGTTTATTTTCAGAATGATATTCTGCCCTTGCTGGTCTCCAATTGCGCCGTTAGTGGCTGCCATGATGCCGAAACGCACGAAGAAGGTTTCAATATGGGAACATATGAAACACTCATGAGTGATGCGGATGAATTGTTTGAATTTGATGATCCGGGCGACAGCAAAATTATAGAGGTTCTGTATGAAGATGGTGACGACAGGATGCCTCCTTTTGGTGAAGGCTCACTTACCACTGCAGAAAAACTTATGCTGGAAGAATGGATCGCTGAAGGCGGACTGAATAATTCATGTGATGATTGTGATACATCCGCTGTTACATATAGTGTAACGATAGACGCTATTATAAGCAGTTATTGCCTGGGTTGCCATAGCGGAAGTTCACCTTCCGGCGGTATTGATCTTTCAGATTATGAAGGTGTATCAGATGTAGCAGCTGACGGCAGCCTTTATGGCGCAGTGAGTCACGATCCCGATTACACGTCAATGCCATTTGGCGGCTCATCATTGATGCAATGCCAGATAGATCAGATAAGAATATGGGTAGAGGACGGCTATCCGGATAATTAATTATTAGATTCATAAATAAACATACACAGGAACGTTTAATGTGTAAGAAACCGAAATATTATTTAAACCTGATGCGTAGACCTTATTTTATTTTGTTTTTTATGATCTGTTTTGCTGTACTTGTTTCTTCCTGCTATTATGATAGTGAAGAATATATTTACGGCGCTTCAGAATGCGATACAACAGATGTTACATATTCTGCAACCATTCAGCCTATCATTGAACTGAACTGTTATATATGCCACAGCAGTGCCAGTGCATCTTTTGCAGGAGGGGATAATGTACTGGAAGGCTATGAGAATATCATTGAGCAGGTTGAACCGGGTATTGCTGAAGAGAGTAATCTTTATGGTGATATAGCCTGGCTGCCGGGCTTTAATCATATGCCCAAAGGCCAGCCTCAGCTTTCTGATTGCGATATTGCAAAAGTAAAAAAATGGATAGACGACGGCGCCCTTAATAATTAAAATAAATATATGAAAAAACGAACAAAGATCATTTTACTTGCAGTACTTGTGGTAGGTGCCATAGCTGCTTTTTATGGCTACAGTGAATACACCCGTGGTCATAAAGATCTGAGCAATGAAAAAGCCGATGTTACACTTACTGCACAGGAACTCATGTCTGCATTCGAAACAGATGAGGCCGCAGCAAATACTCAATACCTGGATAAGGCAATCTCAGTAACTGGCACGGTTAAGGCTATAGATAAAAATGATGCGGGAGGCTACAGCGTACAGTTAACGGGCAGTGATATGGGCAATGTGAGCTGTGAGATGGATGAACGCCACAATGCCGATGCTGAAACATTGCACGCTGGCGACAATGTTACAATGAAAGGAACCTGTACAGGTATGCTGATGGATGTTATACTCATCAGGTGTGTAATAGATAAATAAAAAATCAATAATTAATAAAACAAACAAGAAGAAAATGAAAAAAGGATTTTTTGCAATTGCAGCTTTTATGGTGATCATGCAAACCGTAAATGCACAGGATAAGATATTCACAAAAGCAGGCACAATAACGTTTGATGCTTCCGGTAAAATGGAGAAGATACAGGCTACAAACAATAAAGCAACTTGTATATTGATCACTTCCACAGGGCAGATGGAGTTTGCTGTTCTGATGAAGGGATTTGAATTTGAAAAAGCCCTCATGGAGGAGCACTTCAATGAGAACTATGTGGAAAGTGATAAATATCCGAAATCAACGTTTAAGGGTAAAGTTGACAACATCAGTGATGTTAGCTTTACTAAAGATGGTACTTACCCCGTAACAATTTCAGGTGATCTTACGATCCACGGTGTAACAAAACCCGTAACTGCCAAAGGCACCTTTACAGTTGCCAATGGAGTTGTTACCGGCAAGTCAGAATTTAATATTTTACTTTCCGATTTTAATATATCTATACCATCTGTTGTAAAGGAAAACATTTCCAACGAAGCCAAAATAATGGTAGATGTAAAGCTGGAAAGCCTTACGCAGTAAAAAACAAAATTTATTTCATGCCGTATGTTTAGCATACGGCATTTTTTAATATAACCTTGAAGCCTATATGAATAAATTTATTGTTGCAGCGTTTTTTTGCATTGCCACAGGCAGTATTGTAAAAGCTCAGGATAGCCTTATGTCATTACTGGACGACCTGGGAGAAGACGAACCCACTACTGAATACGTGAAAAATGCTTTCAAATCCTCACGTGTGATCAACGGCCAGTCTATGGAGATGATACCTGCAGGTGCACTCGATTTTCGCATATTGCACAGGTTTGGTGAATTGAGTGGCGGCGCCTATGAGGCTTTTGGTCTTGACCAGGCAAGTATGCGCATCGGGTTTGACTATGGCATTTATCGAAATTTAAGTGTGGGTATCGGCAGAAGTACAGCAAAAAAAGAGGCCGATGCATTTGTAAAATTCCGTATTGTGCAGCAGTCGACCGGCGCACGTAACATGCCTGTTTCTATTTTATATGTAGGCGGTATAACCTGTGACGGAATGAAGTTTACAGATACAACGAGAGAAAACTTCTTTTCATCAAGGCTTGCTTTTTATCATCAGATCATCATCGGAAGAAAATTCAATGAATATTTAACTCTGCAATTATCACCAACCGTTGTACACCGGAATCTGGTACCACTGGAGACAGATAATAACGACATGTTTGCACTTGGTGCGGGCGGCAGGGTTAAAATGACAAAGAGACTCGCCCTGACCGCTGATTATTTTTATATGTTCAATCGGACAGATACATCAACATATAATCCGCTATCGCTTGGTATAGATATTGAAACCGGCGGACACGTTTTTCAGCTGCATTTTTCAAATACGGTAGGTATGAACGAGCGTGCCTTTATTGCCGATACACAGGGACAATGGGATAAAGGTGAGATTCGCTTTGGTTTTAATCTTTCGAGGATATTCCAGCTTAAGAATTAAAATTTATCATTAAATTTAACAGGGTAAGCTTTTATCGCCTTACCCTTTTTTTATTTCTACACCACCCCGAGAAATCGGATCAGGATTTTTTCTTACCTTTCACTTCACTAATTAATTAAAACCTAATTGAATAAATTATGAAATTTTGTAAAATCCTACTTACAGGCGCAATTTTCTTCCTGTGCGGAAACGTATATGCGCAAACGCAGTCAGGCCAGCCTGATATGCAAATGATGATGAAAAATATAATGCCGGGCGAACATCAGAAAATGATGGCACAGCGTACAGGCGAATGGAACGCAACAATGACCATGTGGATGGATCCAACGCAACCACCGCAAAAGGAAGAAGCAAAAGTGCATTATGAAATGATGATGGACAGATATCTTACTTCGTCCTACAAAGGTACATTTATGGGCATGCCATTCACCGGTATGGCAACGATGGCGTATGATAACGGAACAGGTAAATATTATATGACGTGGGTCGACAACATGAGCACAGGTATGATGCAGATGAGCGGCACATATAATGAAGCAACAAAGACCATAGAATTAAAGGGCGTATCTCAGGATCCTATGACAGGCACAGAAATGCCGGTTCGCCAGACCATCACATTTGTGAATGATAAAACGGAACATATGGAAATGTTCATTCCCGGTATGGATGGCAAAGAAACGAAAATGATGGAGATCCATCTCGTTAAAAATTAATAACTCTCTTAAAAGGCCGTCTTATTCTGATGGCCTTTTAAATTTTAAATTATTTTTCTCAATTAATGCAAGCTTTATATTACTACCGTTCTATTTATAAAAATTTTCTGCATTCTGTACAGGCAGGTTTTCTTTGCATATTATGAGAACCGTTAATGTTACCCGCTATGTTACACCGCTGCGTGAAGGTGGTTCCATGCCGGCTATTGCCGAGGCTGATGATGGTTTTTTATATGTGATCAAATTCCGTGGTGCAGGTCAGGGCATACGTTCACTCATAGCTGAAATAATCGGTGGTGAGATCGCCCGCTCGATCGGGCTAAAAGTGCCGGAGATCGTATTTGTACACCTCGATGAGGCTTTCGGCCGCACCGAAAAGGATGAGGAGATTCAGGACCTGCTGAAAGCCAGCACAGGGCTGAATATCGGCCTGCATTATTTATCGGGAGCCACAAGTTTTGATCCCGTAGTTACTGTACCTTCGGCAGAAGAGGCCTCCCGTATTGTATGGCTCGATGCATTGCTTATGAATATGGACCGCACTGCACGCAACACCAACATTCTGTTATGGCATAAAGAATTATGGCTCATTGATCATGGTGCCGCACTCTACTTTCATCATGCAGCTAAAGAATGGAGCGATCACGCAGGCAGGCCTTTTGAACTTATTAAAGATCATGTTATGCTCAAACAGGCAACGGAGATCCAAAAGGCGGATACTTATTGCAGGCAAATACTCACATCAGATCGCATCCGTGCTATAACTGCGCTTATTCCGGATGTATGGCTCGAAGGCAATGATATATATTCCACAGCAGAAGCGCACAGGCATGCATATACTTCATTTCTCAATGAACGGCTTGCAAAAGCAGATATCTTTGTAAAAGAAATAGAACATGCAGGATCATCTCTTTGAATATGCCGTTATCCGTCTCGTACCGAAGGTTGAACGGGAGGAATTTCTGAATGCAGGTGTGATCCTCTTCTGCAGAGATCTGAAATTCCTTGGTGTCAGAATAAATTTTGATGAGCATAAGGTTCGCACCTTTTGTCCCGAATGCGATACACTGCAATTACAGGAGAACCTTGCTTCTTTTCCTGTGATCTGCGCAGGCGACCCTGCCGGGGGAACTATTTCCGCCCTGCCTATGGCAGAAAGATTTCGCTGGCTCACAGCTACCCGCAGCACGGCTGTGCAAACATCAGGGACGCATCCGGGTTTTTGTACAGATGCTGCGGCAACACTTGAAAAATTATTCAGAGAACTCGTATTGTAATGTATCAGGCACCAGTTATGCAGCTGCGGTAGCTGTACCAGAATTCATGTATATTTGCGCTGAAAAAGCAGCACATCAGTAATCACGTATGCTATTGATAAACTAAGACTGAAATTAACTTTTTGTAAATAATTACAAACACAACACCAAAAGTAAAAGACCATCAAATCCTGATGGTCTTTCTTTTTTAACAGTCAGTCTATTGAAATCCGGTATAGTAACGACCGGTAGTGTGGTTTATTTTATAGCGCAGGAAACCAATATTAAAGTTCCACAAAGGAGTTGGTCATGGTTTCCATATAATCACGGTATTTATCCCTGCGATCCAGCAATGTCCAGGTGAGTATCTGGTAAAAATGCTCCCTTCCTTCTATGAAAGTGTAATAATAATAGGCTTCAATACCCGCAACCTGACCCTCGATCTCATATAAATGTGCAGGCATATTATTCACCATCATTTCCTTTGATTGTTTGAAATTGGCATTCGTAACCGATTCCTTAAAGCCATCCATAAGGAAGGTTCTGTAACCCTTAAGGTCAGGCGTTATGGTGCTGTCCTGTAAAGCGCCATACTGCGCAAGCGCATTCACCCATTCCTGTTTTAATTCATCAATTACGATCACATAGAACTCCTGCATTTTATTGCCATATTCCAGGGAAGCATTCTCATTGAGATTATCGATGTGTGCCAGCGAGCCTGGAACGCTTAATTTATACTGGTCATGAATGGTCACATCGGATGTTTTGTCCATCATTTCCTTGCATCCTGCAAAAGACAGGGCGATAATGGCAACGAATAAGTGTAGTGCTGGTCTCATTTTTTGGTGTTTGAGCTTAAATATACAGAGTTGAAGACAATAAAAACCGGCTGACAACTTAAAGCGTATATTATCGCATGCAAACCTGCAGACCATATGATACTACGAGAGAGAGCTATATCGTGTTCTTTCTGGCCGTTTGGGTCTGCATGTTATTCCGCCCTTTTACACCGCTGCTATCCGACGCATACCAGCACACATTTCATTCAGAACGCCATCACACACTCATGCATCAGCTTGGTATGCACCATACTGATGAACAGGTCTCTGCTCTTATGAATGAGACCAACACAGCATCAAAGACAAACACACTTGCTGCCAATGCTGAGAACCCATTCATTTTTATGCAGGAAACGGAAGAGAATGCTTTTTTCCACGATATATACTTAATAGCTTTTCGGTTTAGCCTTTTAAGTGTCAAAACTTACATCGGAACCATTCAGTCCCCACCGCCGGAATTCGCCTGATCAGCTTATTATATATACTACACAGTAACGTGCTGAAACGGTTATGTTAGAAAAACAACTGTGCACCGTATATCGCTGATACAGGACTGATAATTTCAGTCCTTTATTTTATCCTCCATTTTTCCGGTCATACTAATCTATCAAAAACTATTTATGAAAGTAAGTTTTACTATCGTACAACATTTTTTTGCCTTGTTTATACTCTTCATCTCCATAAAAACCACCTCCGCACATAACGGCAGCATTGAAGGTTATGTGTATGATGATTCAACAAAGGAAACGCTCATTGGAGCCACAGTTATCATTGCTGAAAATAATATGAGCACCACTACCAATACATTTGGCAAATATTTTTTTACCGGCCTGCCGGGCGGTGATTATCATCTCGCTGTTTCCTTCCTCGGCTATCAGACACAAACTATACTGGTGAGAGTAAGTGATGAGATCACCACAGAGGCAAAGACGTATTTACTGCAAACAGCTATTTCCCTTCAGGATGTTACGGTAAGTCCTGAAAACACAAATTCCTCCAATACGATCAAGGCACTCGACATGAAACTCAGACCCATTGAAACCTCACAGGATGCATTGCGGCTTGTGCCCGGACTGTTCATAGCACAACATGCAGGCGGAGGAAAAGCAGAACAGATTTACCTGAGAGGTTTTGACATCGATCACGGTACGGACATCAGTGTGAATGTTGACGGTATACCCGTAAATATGGTAAGCCATGCACACGGCCAGGGTTATGCAGATCTGCATTTTCTCATCCCTGAAACAGTTTCATCATTTGAGTTCCAAAAAGGTCCTTACGACATGCACTACGGCGATTTTGCTACAGCAGGACATGTAAACTTTAACACGTATGATATGCTCGATAAAAATACAGTTGAAATAAGTGGCGGCGAGTTCAATACTGCCAGAGCACTTGTTATGCTAAACCTGCTCAATTCGGCAAGTGATGATAAAAAGCAATCAGCTTATATAGCAGGTGAATTCTATCTGAGTGATGGTCCGTTTGAAGCTTCCCAGGATTTTCTGCGCAGCAATTATTTCGGCAAATATAAAAGTATGATCGGTTCTGATAAGATCATTGAATTTTATGTGAGCAATTTCTGGAGCCAGTGGAATGCTTCCGGACAGGTGCCGGAAAGAGCAATAGAAGATGGCACTATTGACCGTTTTGGCGCCATAGACACAACAGAAGGCGGTAACACAGGCAGAACAAATCTAAACCTTGAATATACTAAACTTATTGACAATAATACTTCCATTAAAAATCAGATCTTTTATACCCGTTATTATTTTGAGCTTTATTCAAATTTCACGTTTTTCTTAAATGATCCCGTAAATGGCGACGAAATAAAACAAAAAGAAAAAAGGAATTTATATGGCTACAAGGGCAGCTTTGTAAAGGAAAATTACCTTAACAGATTCCATCTGACACAGGATTACGGTATCGGATTTCGCTATGATCAGACAATGAATTCAGAGCTGAGTCATGTTAAAGAGCGGAATATATTTATAAACCCTCTGGCACTCGGAAATATTAATCAGATAAATTTTTATGCTTATGCAGCCGAAACATTTCACCTGAGCGATGCTTTTACAGTAGAAGTTGCTGCACGGGCTAATCAGTTCAGTTTTGCGTATACCAATTTACTGGATTCCGTTTACAATTATAAACAGGTAAATGCCGGCGTACCATCCTTTAAGCTCAATTTTGATTACATCGTAAATGATCGCCTGGCAATTTATTTCTATAATGGCTCCGGTTTTCACAGCAATGATACAAGAGTAGTTGTTCCGCAAAGTGGTATTTCAATATTGCCCGGTGCCTATGGCAGCGACTTCGGGATCAAATTCAAACCCTTCAGTAAACTCATTATTAACCCGGCAGTATGGGTATTATATCTGGAACAGGAGTTTGTATATGTAGGTGATGAGGCCGTGGTGGAACCCAGCGGTAAAACGCTGCGCAGGGGTGTTGATCTTACCGTTCGCTGGGAACTTGCAAAATGGCTGTTCGCCGATCTTGATATGAATTATACAAAATCAGAAGCACTGGGAGAACCAGAAGGAGAAAATTACATTCCGTTAGCCCCTGATCTTACATCTATCGGTGGACTGAGTGTACGTACAAAAAACGGTTTTACAGGAAGTATACGTTACCGTTACATGAAAGACAGGCCTGCAAACGAAGATGGCAGTGTTACAGCCTTAGGATATTTCGTGAACGATCTTGTGCTGGGCTATTCAGCAAAAAAATACGAAGTGGGTGTCCAGATACAAAATCTCTTTAATGTCGATTGGAATGAGGCGCAATTTGATACTGAATCGCAGTTACCAGGAGAACTTCAGCCTGTGAGTGAGTTGCACTTTACGCCCGGTGTTCCTTTTTATGCGAAAATGACATTGAGTTATTTCTTTTAAATAAATGCTGAATAAACAGGAGGCTGTGCAATGCACGGCTTTTTGTTTTTATAGTATGCGGGAGGTTTGTATTTTTTCTATCTTTCTGCAAATTACTACCTGCATATGGATCACAAGGTCATTTATAGTAAACCTGCTCAGCTCCTGCTCATTCTCGGTGTTTTTTTTGTCACTAACGCATTGCTTGCAGAATTCATCGGAGTTAAAATATTTGCATTGGAAGATACCTTTGGCTGGAAGCCATTTAACTGGAATTTATTCGGGCAAACGGGCTCGCTGAATTTCACCGTAGGCGTTATTCTCTGGCCTTTTGTTTTTATTATGACAGATATCATCAATGAGTATTTTGGTGTTAAAGGTGTGCGCAGGCTTTCTTATCTCGCTGCTGTTTTTATTCTTTACGCTTTTGGAATTGTCTACCTCGGTATAGAAGTAACGCCGGCAGCATTCTGGGTAGGTACGATGACTGAACAGGGTGTGCCCGATATGCAGAGTGCTTATGCTGCAATTTTTGGTCAGGGCATGTGGATCATCGGTGGATCACTGACAGCATTTGTTGTCAGCCAGCTGATCGATGTAACAATATTTCACCGTATCAAAGCTTTAACGGGTGAAAAAAATATCTGGTTACGGGCAACCGGCTCCACGGTCATATCGCAGATATTCGACAGTCTTATTGTCTTGTATGTTGCCTTTGTACTGGGACCACAGCACTGGAGTACGGGCCTTTTCTTTGCTGTTGCTACGGTCAATTATTGTTACAAAATTCTTGCAGCCATTGTGCTTACACCTTTATTATATATCGTTCATCACTGGATAGATAATTTTCTGGGCAAAGAACTCAGTGAAAAAATGCGTGCAGAAGCCATGCTGAAATGATATACCCAACCATGGAAGGATATTTGCGTTTTTATTAAAAAGAATATATGCAATTATCACATTATATCTCTATTGCCGCAATCCTGTTGTGCAGCGCCTGTTCACGTAATACACCACATTGTATCGATTCAAAGATCGAAGATTTTAAAAGCACTGCGGCCTGCGATTCAGCAAAGGTTGAAAAATTTAAACTGGATGGAAATTTTTATTATGCATTTGAGGAAGAAATGTGCTGTTGTGATATGCAGAGCTTCTGGTATGATGAGGATTGTAATCTTGTTTGCACAACAGGCGGTATCGCACCTTCTGTGAATGAGTGTGATATTGATATTGCTTCAGCTGAGTTTGTAGAGACGCTTTGGGAAAAATGAGAGTTTTACCTGATACCAAATTCAAGCTTGGCCGTTATACTGGCTGTCTTGCGTTTGGAGGAAGTGTTATAGGTGCCTCCCCATGAATAATCTTCACTGGAATTTTGTGCCGTTATCTGAAACACTCCCATACTTGCCGATTTTAATGACCCCAGTTTTGCATCAGAATTATCGGCAATTTTTTCAGCTCTTGTTTTGGCATCCTGGGTTGCCTGTGATATGAGTTCGATCTTTAATTCTTCCAGTTTGGAATAGTAATACTCAGGTGCATTGGAATAAAATTCAACACCCTGATCAATGAGTTCTGTTACCTCCCTGCTGATATTTTCAACTTTATCAACTTCTTTGCTTTCAATGGTGATGGTCTGATTCAGCAGGTAACCGGAAAACGTGCTGTGATACTTGCCCGCATCATCATAATAGTTATCAAATTCTTTGCTGATGTTCACGGCAGAAAAGACCATTTCCTTTTCAGAGATGCCCTTGGAAATGAGATATGCCTTTGTGGCTTCCCTGTCGCTGTTCAGCGATTCATAAGCGGGCTTAAGTTCAGCACTTTTTCTTTGAAAACTGCCGCTCCATACAATAAGATCTGCTTCGTAATCCTTGCTGCCAAGACCTGTAACATTGATCGTATCCTGGTAGGAATAGCGATTCTTAAAAGATCCTCCCAGAATTATGGCCGTTATAATAACTGCAATTCCTGTAATGAGTGCGCCTGTTGAGTTTTTCATATAAATGATTGTATAACGCAGATAATACTGTTGGTATTATCTGAACAAATATAGATAAGTTATCTGTTTAGTCTGGCGATCAATCCCTTATCGCCTGCTAAAAAGACGATCTTTCGCTTTGGGTCTGTAGCCACTACATTGTAGCTGTTCCTGTCAATGGTCCTGAATTTATAATATTCCGTGTATGCAGCATCTGCACCGGAAGTGCCGCAGCTTATCAGAAAATAATCATCGATGTATTTAACGCCGGAACGATAACCTGCAGGCATGTCAGCAGCTTTACTCCAGGTCTTACCCCCGTTAGTGGTATAATAAAAATTATCTGTGACCGAATTTATGCGGGTATAATCACCTCCTGTGATACAGCCGTTCTTTTCATCCAGAAAGTCGATAGAAAAAATACCAGAGCTCTGATAACCGGCCTGCATAGGAGTTTCAATTTGTTTCCAGCTTTGCCCGTAATTATCCGAATAAAATAATAGGGCCTGTGTGCCTCCTGTTGCAATATACACTTTGCCATCCTTCAAACATTGAATGCTGCTGCCACTCGCTGCAAAAGCAGCAGTGCCTTCCAGCACTTGCGGGCCGTTCTGCTTCTGCCAGCTTTCACCGCCATCTGAGGTGAGATAAAGCTGAAAAATATTATTCACCGGATCACCAAAACATATACCCCGCTTGTCATCCCAGAAATCGATACCGTCAAAAAAAGCAGCTGAGCTGGTATCCTCGAAAACTTTTTTCCATGCATGTCCACCATCTTTTGTTTTCAATATGCAGGCAGGTTGTACGCTGCTCATTACAATAGCATTGCTTGAATCAAATGCGTGTATATCCCGCAATTCGGCCTTATCGTAATTATATATCTGCTCAAAATGAAAATGTGCACCGCCATCCGTGCTCCTGGCAAAATAACCATCGCTTCCACTGGCCCATATCACATTTTTGTTCACTACACACAGACCACGTAAACTTGTACCGGTACCACGGGTGAGCACTTCCACGGGTGATGTATCCTGTGAAAAAGTGCAGAATGCTGACAGGCATATAAAAATTGTAAATGCGTTTTTCATTTTACTGTATAACCATCCGGTATTTTAAATAATGATGCCGTAATATTTTGTGTATCGAGTTTTGTGGCGGTATATATGACCTTAGTGTCTGAATCATCAATTTCCATTTTCAGCACTGCGCCGTTCTTATTGCCGAGTGTAAGTGGTAATGGCGAGGTTACATGGTTCACAGCAGTCTGTACATCATAGCGTGCATGCGGAAACTGAAATTCATTGCTTACCCAGATGAAAGCTTCAGAATCCTTCGGTACAAAGCCGGAACGCAATACAGCGAATTTTTCACATTTATAACCGAGTATGGTCTCATGCTCTCCTGTGGATTCGAGCAAAGGTGCAAAATGATCGGGCATTTGCTGCTTCAGTGTTTCACTGGCATTGTCAAAATCACTATATACTCCTTCAAATGCTATCCTGTTCACTGTATCGAGCTGCCAGGCCTTTTGTTCAGTGGCATCGATAATGATATTACCATTTGACAATCCCCCCTCCTCTATCAATCGGAACTGATCGTTCTGAAAATAGATATTGATCCTGACCGGTGAGAACTGATAGAACAAATGTACATTGTCCGGATTATCAGATGTTGCAACAGCTTCATAAAGTACCTGACCATTATAGACCTTCAGTTCGTGTACAGAACTGTCAGCAGTTTTCTTTACCTCTTCTGTTTTATTGCTTTCAGGTTGTTTGCAGGTAAACAGCAACAGGGAACATATTATAACGACGGGATAAACAGATCTTTTCAAAATATAATTTTTCTGCAAATATAAGGATAGAGTTGAGCCTTATGGGATAGAAAATGATTGCATTGCTGTATAAATATCTTTCTTCACGTTGGGTTTCAGGTCAGCGGTGGTCCAGCATATCATCTGATAAAAATCTGTAGCGGTTTCATATACCGTGAAGATATAATAAATATAAGTGCTGCCATACCGGCCTTCGAGTTCCTTTGTAATGGAAGGTATTCCATTGATCACCGTATTTTTTTCATCGGTAACATTGCTTTCCTTAAGCGCATTTTCTATAGACGATCTCACATACTCTGAATACTCTGCCAAACTTGGCATCAGGCCCTGATCCCTGAGTTCATCTTTTTTTTCATTTACCACAACAAGAAAGACCTCATGTGCATAGTCGCTGAATTCAAGTGCTGAACGTTCATAGATACTATCCGCAGGTAAGAGGTAAAAAGGTACGTATACTGAAAATTGTTTTTTGTAGGAGTAGTTGGTAAAGGCAGAGAGATCACGGTTATCGCTGATAAAATACCGGTACAGAAAATATACAGTTACCACACTGCCAAAGCCAAGGCATATCCAGAAAAATTTATCCCGTATTCTTCTGATCTCAGTCACGCATCATTTTAATTTATAGTGCAGAATTTTGGTGGTCTCACCTGAGTAATACAGATAAAGATCTTTCATATCGGGACTAAAACTCTGAGAAGCGATAAATTCAAATTCTTTGAACTCACTTGTAAATACTACCGGCAGTTTAAAAGGCCGATTGGTTTTTTTTCTTTCCGCCATGTAGATGGTATTGGCACTGATGTAAAATAATTTTTTTTCATTATTGCTGAGCCACACAGAAACCACGGGTGTTTGTACGTCCCCTGCAAAGGACACAGGCACAGGCCTGCTGAATTTATCGCTGCGACTGCTTCGCATTGCATGATACATTTTTTCATCCCGCACAAAATACACTCGAAGACCATCCGGGGATATCCAGGGATAAGCGTCAGCTGTATCAATGGCACTCAATTCATCAAGCATGCGTGAAACATAAGTACCATTTTCATTTTTTTCGGCTATTGCAAGGTCATTTCCCGCCCAGCCGTTGAAATTATTCACAACAAAAACCAGTGTTTTTTCGTCTGCAGTGGCTGAACACTGAAATACTTCAAGGTAACCGGCAGGTGGTGAGAGTTTAACGACCGCAGGCATACGGGATAAAGGGTCATCAGATGCAGATGAAAGTCCCAGCCGGTATATGGCAGAGAACGTTGTATCATCATCGCCATCATAATAAAGTCCGAGATAATATGCGCTGCCATCTTTGCTGAGCTGTCCCGGATTGATGCTGTAATTCACAGCCATAGGTAATGTATCAGTAAACCGGAATTTTCCGTTGGTAAGAAAACTTTCATCCTGCGAAACAGCCATCTTACTGAGCAGTAGACAAAAACATAGTACCTTTATGGGCATAGTAAAATAATTTCTGTCAAATGTCGGTAAGAGAGAACGAATATTCAAAGGTGGTGTCAGGAAAGACGGATACAGAATTGCTCCTGCTGATAACAGAACACGAAAAATATGTTGATGAATTACTTGAGGCTGCCATCTTTGAAATACAAAAACGGGAACTGCAGCATCCCCTCTTAGAACAAATTGAAAGCAATATCCGGCATACAGATGAGATACAGGAAGAAATTCCGGCGTCAGATGAAATACCACCTGATGAAGAAATGTCCCCTGTTCTTCCCCCTCTGTATTCTCAAAATGCCATTCTGGGTTTTACCCTGTTGCTCACGCCCCTGTTTGGCGGTATCATGCTGGCAATGAATGTGTGGAGGGTATATAAAAAAGGTGTGCTGCCGGTAATTGTATTTTCTGTTGTATTTACACTTGTGATCGGCTACACATCCCTGAAGGTACAAAAGCAAACTGTTCTTGATCTTTTGCTTCCGCTTGCCGGAGCTTTGATATTATCAAACGTGCTCTGGAATAAATATATCGGCAGAGGGGTGCAGTATGAAAAAAGAAGTATACTTATCCCTGCTGTCATTGCACTTCTAATCATGATCCCTGTATTTTATATTGTTAATACACATCCTGAATTAATTCCAGTATCTCAAAACCTGAATAAATGAAAAGAATATTCTGCATTGCCTTTGTGATTGCCTGTGCTTCCATCCGCACAATCAGGGCAGATTCACCTGTAACATCCACTGTATTTTACAATGCATATATGGAACACGAAATAGTGGGCTATGCAGAACAAAGTGGTATGATCGACGAAAAAATAGCTGCATACCTGCTGGATGGGGACAATCTCATCGACGTAAAGGCGGCAGTTATCAATGCTCTGGGATGGGATTATTACGGTAAACATAACAGCGACACCTTTATGGACTACCTTTCCAAAGCCCACGGCACAGCAGCAGGAAAACTCACTTATGCCTCTCTTTCCGGGTCAGAACTCATGTGCCTGGGGTACCTGAAGATCATGGATAATTATAACACTACTGACACAGCCCTGCAGATACTGGAGCTTGCCCGCCAGAAAATGTCAAGGAGTTTTACCGTGAATATGATATGGGCAATTACTGATGCTCAGCAAAAGTTTGATGCTGACTGGTGTGGCGTATGGACGAATACTGCGCAGGTATTGAATAATACTGCTCTGGTCAGAGACATGAAAACAAGTGCGATCCAGTCTGTGGTAGACTATATGATACTCTATAAAGGCTCCTGCAGCTATATTTATTCCGGGGAATAACGCTTTATCTTTTGCGTTAATTCCTGTTTAATTTAAAACTAAATTAACTTTGGTTTGATATTGGGGTAACAGCATATGCTGACCTTTATCAGCAAAAAAATGGCAGCAGACGAAGTTAAGATCCTGATCGTTGATGATGAGCCGGATGTACTGGAATTCATAGAATACAATCTTACCAGAGAAGGCTACGCAGTGATCAAAGCCAGTAACGGGCGCCAGGCTCTGCAAAAAGCCGAGCTTGAAAAGCCAAAACTCATTCTCCTCGATATCATGATGCCTGAAATGGATGGTATTGAAACCTGCCGGGAACTCCGCAGCAGGAAAAATTTCGATAATACAGTTATTGCCTTCCTCACAGCACGCAACGAAGATTTTACGCAGGTTCAGGGTTTTGATGTGGGCGCCGACGACTACATAACCAAGCCGGTAAAGCCACGTATTCTTATCAGCCGTATCAAGGCCTTGTTACGCCGTACCATATCAGAAGCTGATAAAAGCCATGAACAGGTATTCGGCGACCTAGTTATCGACCGTGAAAAATATCTGGTGTTCAAAGCCGGCACACCCATAAGCCTTGCAAAAAAAGAGTTCGAGCTTATACAACTCCTCGCTTCAAGACCAGGCAGGGTATTTACCCGGCATGAGATCTTCAATGAGATATGGGGCATGGATGTGATTGTAGGTGACCGCACGATAGACGTTCATATCCGTAAGATCCGGGAAAAGATCGGCGAGGAATATATCAGAACAATAAAAGGCATCGGGTATAAATTTGATTATTGATGAAGAATTTGACACCTGCACAGATCGTATTGCGGGTTTCCCTGCTGGTATTCGTTCTCATATTTCTCACCGAACTGCTCATATTTTTTACAACATCCCTTCAAACAGCATGGATACAGATATTCATTCTGCCGCTTGTTGTGTGCACCTGCGCATATTTTATATTCTATACTGCAGTTGAAAAATTTATCTACCGGAAAATAAAGCTCATCTACAAGAATATTCATATTCTTAAATCAACGAAAGATATTACCGTACAGCGCATTGATATGCGAAATGATATCATTGGGGAGATACAACAGGATGTGATAGAATGGGCTACCGATAAAAGCAAGGAGATAGATCAGCTGAAAAAAATGGAAACCTACCGCAAGGAATTTCTCGGCAATGTTTCACATGAATTAAAAACACCTATGACCAGTATCCAGGGCTATCTGGAAACGCTTATCGATGGCGGTATAGATGATCCTTCCATTAATCAGAATTATTTACAGAAGGCCATGCGCAATGTTGACCGTATGATCTCCATCATCGATGATCTTGAATCCATAGCCAATCTTGAAAGCGGTGAATTGCAGGTGCATATGCGCAATTTTGATATTCATGCACTCACGCTTGATGTATTTGATGATCTGGAAGTGATGGCCAAACAAATGCAGATCAAAATGCAGATCAAAGAAGGTTGTGATAAGACATTTATGGTGGCTGCAGATGAAAAGCTCATCCGTGAGGTCTTAGTGAATCTGGTATCGAATGCAATTAAATACGGTAAAGAAAAAGGCATGGTGAGCGTGGGCTTTTATCATATGGGTGAAAATATTCTTACAGAAGTTTCAGACAACGGCCTCGGTATTGAAAAAGAACATCTGCAAAGAGTGTTTGAACGATTCTATCGCATTGAAAAAAGCCGCAGCCGGGATTTTGGCGGCACAGGTCTGGGTTTATCCATTGTAAAGCATGTGATGGAAGCGCATCACCAGACCATAAATGTGCGCAGCACACTCAATGAAGGTTCAACCTTCGGCTTCACTGTATCAAGGGCAAAATGATCGTAGCTTGTGCAGGTAGCACTCCTATTTTTCAACTATGCACAATAATTTTTCAGCTATCAGCGTATAATAAGCGCACATCGCATATTATTTTAGACAAATAAAAAGCAGACTGGGAATAAATTCTACTTCATTAATAGAGGGGCTAAGTATAGTTTAACGTTATTTGTAAAATTATCATTAGCCATATCAATTTTCTTTCATAAATACATATAAAATGCACCAGGCTGTTTTATTACAAATAACAGATACGCTCAGTACGACCAGTACCGACACAGTAACACCGGAACAGGGTAAACTGCTTCTCATCGACCTGCTCATAAAAGGCGGGCCCGTAATGATCCCGATCGCACTGCTTCTGCTCATCAGCATTTATTTATGGATCTATAAATTCCTCACCATATCAAGAGCATCACGTATGGACGACCGCCTTATACATCAGATCAAGGATCAGCTTGTGATCGGCAATCTTACCTCCGCTGAGTCTTATGTGCGAAATATGCATACCTCGCAGGCAAGAGTACTGGAATCCGGTATCACAACATTGGGCAGACCAATGCGTGAAATTGAATCGAACCTGGAAACAGCATCCAATATTGAAGTAATGGAAATGGAAAAGAACCTGGGTTATATGGGCATCATTGCAGGTATTGCGCCCATGCTCGGATTCATCGGTACCATTGCGGGTGTTATCAAGATATTCTATGATATCTCGGTTTCCCAGGATTTCAGTATTACAACGATATCTGCGGGTCTTTATCAGAAGATGGTTACGAGCGGCTTCGGCTTGCTCACTGGTATAATAGCCTATGGCGGCTACCATTTACTCACAATGAAAATAGACCGCTTTTCCTTAAAGCTTCAGAAGACCGCTTTTGATTTTATACGCATTGTAAATAAACCAGAATAATGAAAATAGGCAGAAGAAATAAAGCACAGGCGGAAGTATTCACTTCATCCATGAACGATATCATGTTCTTTCTGATGCTTTTCTTTTTGATCATTTCTACGCTTGCAAACCCGAATGTGATCAAGGTTTTGCTGCCAAAAGCTAATAGTACAGATACTTACAGTAAACAGGATGTTACCCTCACGATCACAGCAGACAAAGAATACATCCTGGATAAAACGCCTGTGGCCTTTGAAGGCCTTGAACAGGCTCTGGTTGATGCTACAGCAAGTTCAACGGATAAAGTTATTGTGCTGCGTGCCGATGCAACATTAACGATACAGGACCTTGTGGACGTTCTTCAGATGGGTGCAAAAAATAAAGTACGTATGGTGATGTCAACTTCGAAAGCCGGCATTTAACTGCCTCAATCAGGCATCTTTTTTATCTTCTTCAAATTTAAGGGAAGCAGAATTTACACAATAACGTTCGCCTGTTTCAGTAGGGCCATCATTGAATACATGCCCAAGGTGACCACCGCAATTACTGCACATGATCTCCACCCGCTGCATGCCGTAGCTGGAATCTTTTTTATATTCGATGCTGTCCTTTTCTACAGGTGCATCAAAAGCGGGCCAGCCACAACCCGAATTGAATTTTGAATCGGATATGAACAACTCCTGACCGCATCCTGCGCATACATATTTACCTGGCTCAAAAAAATGGTCGTACTCTCCTGTAAAGGGCCTTTCGGTCGACTTCCTGCGGAGAATATCATATTGCTCAGGTGTAAGAAGTTTCTTCCACTCCTCTTCTGTGTGCACTACTTTTTCTTTCTGTTTCATAATCTTGTTTTCAGCATCATAAACGGTGAAAAGAAAATGTAGTTCAGTTATAAAACCCGTGCTAACAAATTTTAAGGTTTTTGCGCTTTGCGGCTCTGCATGATCTCATAATTGTCAAGTATCTCAACGATCTGTTCAACTGCTATCTTTTTGCCGATGATCTCCTTTTTTTCATTGAGTATGAAAACAGATGGTGTAACTTCCACATCATAGAGTATCTGGAAGGGGCTTTTCATATTCACATTGCCTACATTCAGCCATTTATACGGATGTTCACGCAGCCATTTTTTCCATTTATCAAACTCCTCTTCACTGTAAACAGCATACACCTCTCCTCCCCGTTTCACGATCTCCGGATACGCTTCCTCCAGTTTTGGCATTTCTTTTTTACAATGGCTGCAGTCAGGCGTCCAGAAAACAACTATGGTGTATTTCTTATCTAAACTGTAAAGCGGTATATCGTGTCCGGCAGTATCCTGTAAAAATAAATTGGGAGCTGTTTTTCCTATGAGTGTAGGTTTAAGTTTTTCACTCTGTGCAACAATCTTATATTTAGCTGTTTCATCCACCCACCATGCCTTCCCTGTTTTGTAATAGGTATCAACCATATGTACATAAACGGCATCCATGCCCATGATCTTTGAATTGGCATAATCATTCAGCAGTGTAACTACCACGAATTTAAATACCTCGCTGTCGGGTTTTGTTTTGCTTATGATATCATCCACTGCAACCATGATTGAATCGGGTATTCTGGGTATGTAGGTATCGAGATATTTTTTGATCTTTAACTGCAGCAGGCTGGTGCGTAAAAAACGCTCATCCGTAAGATCGATATTATCGAAATAATGTGCACGGATATAATGATAGGCAAACAATGAGTCTTTTGTACCATCTGCATTAACAGGTGCTTCAGGTATCTCTGCTTCATCAAGGGCTTTCAGGAATTTAGCATAAAATAGCTGCGGATTCTTCTCCATGATCTCTCTGCGCTCATTAAGCACCGCATCATTTATAACCGATAATGTATCCCGTATCTTTTTTGCTTCATCACTGCCGGCATCCAGCGTCTTCATTTTTTCTTTCAAAGGATCTGCTTCTGCACGCTTACCGCTCACAAAATTCAGGTCACGGTAAAAAACCGCATTTTCTTCTGAGCCCTTCACCTTCATGGAAGCCGTAAAATTGGCTGTATCTGTTTCCAGGCTGAAGCGTGGTTCGTTGATGATGATCTCAAAATATTTATTTTTCAGTTTCGGCATCACAATAAGATAAATACCACCCGGCAGAGCTTCCTTACCTGCAATTACAGCTTCACCGTTATGATCAGTAGGCACAGTATCGATAACATATTGTTTGTCGCCGTAATGATGTCCGAAATAGATCACAGTGTCTTCCATGCCTTTGATGCGGACATGATATTCATAGGCATTCTGTGAAAAGGAAATAAATGGTGCTGAGACTAAGAGGAGTAAAAAAATGTTCTTCATCGTTATTACTTTTATCTGGATCAGAAGCTTTACTAAAGCTGAATTTGCAAAGCCTCGGCCACCACAAAAATACTACCACAGATCAATATTATATCATCCTTACCCGTCTGACTCACCGCAGCCATGACGGCTTCTGCAACAGTATCGAATTCGGTGCCTTTCAGTCCGAAAGCGCCCGCAGCTAACATCAGAGCACTTGCATCCATGCCCCTTGGAATGTCGGGTTTACAGAAATAATATACCGCATCGTCAGGAAATTCTGCAAGATTGAGATCAGGATCCTTATCCCTTACCATGCCTGTTACAATGCGAAGTGTACTATACTGCTGTCCTTTAATCTGACCAAATAAGGCGTGCAGGCCTGCAGAGTTATGCGCACAGTCGCATAGTATAAGTGGTTGTTTTGATAGTATCTGCAAACGCCCTGCAAAACCTGTATTCACCATAGAATGTTCCAGTCCCTGATATACGGCATCTTCGCTGATATCGATATGGGTTCTTAATAATTCTATGCTCTGCAATACGGTCTTAATATTTTTCAACTGATAGACACCTGTAAGGTCGCATTTTAAATTCTCATAAATGAGCTGCTGCATATAGGAAGCATTCACCACCAGCTCATCAAGTGAATGGCGAATTACAGTGAGATCAAAATTCTGTTCTGCTAAATAAATATCTGATGCTTCCTCTGCAGCTTTTGCAAGAAACACAGGAAAACTCTCTTCATGATATTCCCCGATGACCACCGGAATTCCGGTTTTGATTATACCCGCTTTTTCACCTGCTATCTCCGGAAGTGTGTTGCCCAGCATATGCATATGATCGAAGCTGATATTGGTGATAACCGACAATAGTGGTGTGAGTATATTCGTTGAATCGAGCCTGCCTCCCAGCCCTACTTCAACAACTGCAATATCAACCTGCTGCTGTGAAAAATATTCAAATGCCATGGCCACGGTGATCTCGAAAAATGAAGGCTCTATTGTTTTGATGAGCGGCTTTATCTTTTCAGTAAAATCAATTACAAATTGCTTTTCACACAACACGCCGTTGAGACGGATGCGTTCCCTGAAATCAACAAGATGCGGTGAAGTATACAAACCTGTTCTGTAGCCCTGCTCCTGCAGTACAGAGGCAAGCATATTACTGACAGAGCCTTTACCATTTGTACCGGCAATAAGCACACTGCGAAAATTCTGCTGAGGATTACCCAGTGCCTCACAAAGCTCAATGGTATTTGTAAGATCTTTTTTATATGCTGCTTCACCTATGCGCTGGTACATAGGCAACTGAGAAAATAAAAAATCAAGAGTCTGCTGATACTGCATCACTGCAAATCTAAATATTTCATTGTGCACATGGCATAAAAAAAGCACGCAATAAACTGCGTGCTTTTTATGATGATATTTTTTTTAATTCATACTGATGTTTACAGTAAGGTGTCCGCTCTGTGTTTCAGCTGCATCCGATTTTGACTGGAACCACTGCTTATTTAATAATTGATTCCTGATATAGCTGATCGTGCCGCTATCTGTAATAGTTGAACCGGAACGCTCATAAGTTGCCGTGCGGATATAACCATTTTGATCAACCGTAATATTGAATACTATCTTTCCTGATTCAATTGAATTTGATGTCAGCGATTTCTTTAATAATACACGTCCTTTGAGGTCAGATCCCATACCGCTGCCACCTTTGTTATTACCTATACCATCTCCGTCACCATAACCACCGTTAGGGTCGCCATCGGGTTTACCCATATTTCCTGTGGTGCCTGGTTTATCACCTTCACTGCTGCCCTTGCCTTCATATTTTTTATTACCCGTAAATATCTGGCTGTTGTCTATGGTCTCTTCTTTCTGTGTACTCTGATTCTTGGACGTATGTGTAGTTGTTGACGGCGTTGTTGTTTTCACCGGCAATTTTTTCTTTTCGGGTAAGGTGATGGTCTCCTCAATATCCTGTGTAACGGGTTCATCATTTACCTGAACCTGCTGGCTGGCACTCGCAGGTGTTGCTGCAACGCTGGTGGGTTCTTCTGTGCCAAAGCCGGTTTCATCAAAACCAAAATCCACTAAAAACCCTTCTGCTTCATGCGGAGGATAAGGAGGTTTGAATGCACATAAACAGAATATAAGCACAAGAGCGCCTGCAAATGCAATAGTTAATACACCGCTCTCCTTTTTTGCTCTCTCTTCTGAATAATTTTTGGCTTCCATATAAATTCATTTGTCGTAAGATGCAATTCCGAATATCATTCCACAATCCATAAGGTCCTAAAAATAAGTAGTTGCTTTAAAACCGGTTGTAATTAAATAACTGCCGAAATTGATATTGTATAAATTTACAGACGATAATATCAGCCAAACGCCTCCCAGGCCGGTTTTATTGTTCTTTTTGGCTTGTCATTATCCATTGCTCAAGTGTCGTATTACGGATAAACAGCCTGTCACCAGTGTCCTTTTTCAATTGCTGTAATGACCTGAGCCAAAGCGGCGAAGCCTCTTTACCATTTTTACCCTCCAGTTGTAAGTATATATACTCCCTGAATATAACCGTAATGGCCTGAATTGTTTTAGGATTTACTGCTTCGGCTTCAAAATAACGTTTGAAGGTTCGCAGATAGTTGAGAATAAATTCTGTATTGCCAAGTGCAAGGTGGATCATGATGTACAACACCCGTGCAGGCAGGCTTTGCGTAGCATAATGTTCATCCTTCCTGTATTCCAGTACAATGTCAAGGTGTTCAAGAGCCGTGTCATAATCCCGCAGCCAGAAATTGCACAGCGCCAAATAATAATTGAGCGTGATCATTACATCCGTACCCGTAAGGTTCTTTAAATTTTCCAGCAGGTCTTTATTGCTGTTATAAAAACGCAGGCATTCACTGAATTTTTGCCAAAGGGTAAGATTCACTGTGTTGGCTACGATATACGTAATGATGAACTGGTTCCGGATCTGCTGAACGCTGTCGTAAGCGCTGCCTGTAATAACAGTATACAATTGCGTGCAGTATTGTTGTACCTCCTCATATTTATCGAGTATGCCCGCTGTTTCAATGTGGTTGATGAGGGTCACAGGGTAATTAAAGAAACCGAGGGTTTCAAAGTGGATATCACTTTGCTCCAGAAAACGGATCTGTTCAAAGGAATTTTTATAAGCTTTTTCATAATCCTTAAGCAGGAGATAATATCTCGTAAAGAAATTATACCAGGCGATCCTGCCCTTGATACCGAGGCGTTGGTACAGACCGTTCCACATGGGGTCACGCATTATACCTGCCAGTTCACGGCGCAGCGCTGCATTGCTCACGAACTTGTATTTACCGCTCAATATGCTGAGTTCATTGAAGCGGGTGATAATAAATACCGAATATTTCCACTGATCGATGAGGCCGGCATCTTCGGGATAACCATGTTGAACATAATCAGCAAACCAGAGTGTATCCTGACGTGAGGAAGCAAGCCGCATCTCGCTTCTGGCAAATACGATGTATTCAGGAAGATTCTCGAATTGCTGTGCACGGCGTTTATATTTCCGGATCACTTTACCTGCCATATCGGTCAGGCCCTTTTTTGCTAATATCTCAATATCGGCCATGGCATTAAAATTCTCGAGATCACCCCCGGAATCATAGTTGCGGAGCGCTTTGAGGATCATGTGCTGCAAATACTGTTTTTCATAGGCAAAATGCCTGAGCTGCCTCCTTTTCTTCAATGCGAGTTTAACGGCAGCCTCATCATAGTCCCGGCATTTTTCTATTTCATCAAAGATCAGGAGGTAGTTCTTATTGCCAGCAGTAAGGGAAGAAAAAAGTCTGAAATACCTCTTTTCACTTTTTGTGAGTGATTTTATAAGCCGGAAAGTGGTATCGGACGCTGTCATTGCTGGTAAAGATATTGTTTTAATAGCTTAGAAACCAAATAATAAATTTAATATAACGCTAACTAATATCGTATAAGAGGCAAATCATTGGCGTTATTCCTTTAGATAGAAACCATATAATGAAAAGAACTTTTGTTTTGCCGGGAGTCGTATTAGTATCAATTTTACACCATCGCCTTCACACAACAATAACCACGGCACCATACATTGCCGGTACTCATAAGTGCCGGCATTTTTTTTATACTCTCCTGAGGCAGAGGCATGATTTTTTCATTTTCAATACAAACCCTGCTTATGTTCAAAAGGCCGTTTCAATTCGTCCTGCTGTGCTGCCTGGCTATACCGCTTATCATCTATACCCTTTTCTGCGGGCTCGCAATTCATAAAAAGGCTGAAGAAAGAGCTGCTATTAAAAAAGATTTTGCTTTCGTGAACAGTATCCATAGCGGATTACTGAATGTAGATGTATGGAGACGTGAGGTACTGAATATTCTTTCCATTAAGATCGACAGTTTCAACTTTTCGGCTGAACAGGAAGCAATGCTGAAAGAAGACATCAACAGGGTACTGGAAGTTATGGTAACTGAAGCGCAACGCACAGTAAATGATCAGCAGACCATAAAGGGAAAAATGAAAAAAGTGGCGGTCAATACTTTTGTTGACTGGAACGATGTGCGGCAAAAAATTCCCGGATTTTCTCAACTCATCATGGATGAGATCAAAAAACCGCAGACACGAGATAATATAAAGACACTCGTGAGTGCGAAGGTGGAGGAGTTTGCCTCCGAGATCTATGAAAATAACCGGGACAGCCTCGCACTGCAAAAGATCTATTCAAAATACGATTACACAAGCAAGCAATCTTTTAACGCCGGCACAGAAAGCACTATAGCCATCCTACAGAGCAGCATGTATACACTCACCTACATAATAGTTGGCGTATTGCTTCTTTTTCTTTTTGCCTGGGGTATTCTGTACCGCCTGCCCGCATTGCGTCAACCGTTCTTTATTCTCTCCGCACTGCTTGCGCTCATTGTTCTTGTCATAGGTCTTATTTTACCCATGATAGAAATTGATGCACGCATTGATAATCTCGATTTTGCCATGCTTGGCGATCATATGCAGTTCAATGACCAGGTGCTCTTTCTGCAAAGCAAGAGCATACTCGATGTGGTAGGTATATTATTGGGCACTTACCGCCCCGATTCCATACTCGTAGGTATCCTGATACTTGTCTTCAGCATCCTTTTTCCCGTGAGTAAGCTCATAGCAACAGAAATATATCTTCTGGGAAACGACAGATTGCGAAAGAGCAGATTCATCCAGTTCATGGCCTTCAGGTCCGGGAAATGGAGCATGGCTGATGTGATGGTAGTTGCCATCTTCATGGCATATATCGGCTTTAAGAATGTGCTGGAAGACCAGCTTTCCTACCTCAATGTGCAGACCGAATCACTGACCACTATCACCACGAATGATACAAACCTTCAGCCGGGATATATCATTTTTATTTCTTTCGTGATCTTCAGCCTGATACTTTCGGAGATCCTGAAGAGGATAACTGCACATGCAGAGAAGCAAAGTAATGTTTAAAGCATCCTTATGAGCCTTCAGGCTGTCTTAGAAACGAATATTTAAGCAACCTGAATGCTTTAATTATCCTAATTTTAACTTTGAAATTTAAGCCTCATATGCGAATTCCATACATCCTGTTCTTTTGTCTTCTTGTATTCCGTCTTGGAGCACAGATCAATCCCGTTAAAAATCACCTATCACTAAATACATACAGATCACTGCAGTCTCTTTCATCTACTGATGAACTGCCGGTACTTATCAAAGGTGATGTTCATCAGATCGAAAGTTTCATCAGGCAGTCAGGAGAAAACATTCAGTATGCAGCGGGTGATATTATCTCGGCTGCACTTACAAAAGAGGTAATTCTTCAGCTCAATGCCGAACAATATGTTGAATTTATTGAATGCCCCAGAGGTAAACTCACAACACTAAATGATGTGATGGTCAAAAACAATAATGTGGATTCAGCATTTTATGGTTATGCCCCTTTAACACAATCATACGATGGAACCGGTGTGGTGATCGGTATAATCGATGCCCCGTTTGATATCAACCACGGCGATTTTACAGATGCTGAAGGAAATACAAGGATTAAGTCTATCTGGGATCAGAATGTACTTGGGGGCCCGCATCCTGATGGTTTTGGTTATGGCAAGGAATGCGACAGCGCAAAGCTCGCTGACGGCACATGTACATTCACTGATAATAATTATAACAATTACAGCCATGGTACCGGCGTAGCAGGTGTGGCTGCTTCCAGCGGCAATGCAGCAAATGCATACAGAGGAGTTGCGCCCAATGCAGATATCGTACTGGTATCTCTGGATTTTCAGCATGATTTCCTATCCAGAACTGCGGATGCCATTCAATACATTTTCGAACAGGCTGATGCCATGGGCAAGCCTTGTGTTATCAATACGAGTTTCGGAACATATGCCGGCTCACATGATGGAAATGACCTCACTGCACAGATCATCGATAATATGATAAGCGAACACAGCGGAAGAAGTCTTGTGGCTGCCTGTGGAAATGCAGGAGCTATTCCATTTCACCTGGGTTATGATATATCAGCAACGGAGAAATTCACCTGGTTCAATAAGCTGTCCTATGCAGATGAAGTATATTTTCAGTTGTATGCTGATACTGCTGACCTGAATAACGCTTTTTTTTCTATAGCTGCAGATAATCCTGCCGGGTTTATCAATATCGGCAGCACAGCTGATCTGAATATAAAGACAGATTTTACACTTACCGATGGTGACATCGATTCTGTTGAATTTGATATTCCCGGCGCCGGCACAGGTAAAATACTGGCACAGCTGCATGACGGCACATATTTTTTGGAATTTGAAGCATTCCCTACGGATGTTTCATATCTGTGGCGCTTCACTACAAGCGGGGAAGGGCGGTTTGATATCTGGAGCGGTGAATCCACTACAGGGTATTCCAATTTTGTTACAACAGCATTGCCCGACGCAGGAACAATGCCTGAGATCGTGAATTACATGCTGCCTAATACCGCTAAAACAACGGTGAGCAGCTGGCAATGCAGCGATAAGGTAATAACCGTTGGTAGTTATGTGAACCGGGATACCATGACAAATTATTACGGTGATAACCCCCCGCTGGTTGATACAGTTGGTGCACTTTACATCTCTTCATCGCACGGACCCACACGTGATGGCCGCATAAAACCCGATATCTGCGCCTCAGGCGCACGCATATTATCTTCAGAAGCACAGGTACTTACAGACTTTCTCATAAGTGAAGGTGCAGCAGATTATATGACGCCGGATGGTATGCATTATTTGTATAACGGAACTTCCTTCGCCTCTCCTATTGTAACAGGAATTGCTGCGCTGTATTTTGAAGAATATCCTTTTGCTGATCATGCAGATGTAAAGGATGCCATTTTATCCACTGCAACAAAAGACACCTTTACCGGTGACCTGCTACCCGATAATCTCTGGGGATATGGTAAGGCAAATGCTTTCAGGGCACTTATTGTTCCTTTAGCAGCTATAATTGGCAGTGCTGAGAATAACATATTTATCTATCCGAATCCCGCTGCAGGAAGTTTCTATATCGATGGTTTTGCAGAAGGTGCCTCGCTTGAAATATATGCAATGAACGGACAGAGGCTAAGAAAAGAGATCATCAGAAACGCTCACGCAAGTATTGATATCTCCATGCTGGAGAACGGTATATATGAACTTCTTGTGAACAACAACGGAACGCTTTACAGTGGCCGGTTAACGGTTATCCGATAAACTTATCCACTTTTGCGGCAGGGCCGGAATTTTCTTCGGGGCTAATTATATCTTTGTTTTTATGACCCCGCAGAAAGAAACGCCCCTCATGGGGCAGTATAACCGCATCAAAACCAAATATCCGGATGCTATTTTACTGTTCAGAGTGGGTGATTTTTATGAAACATTCTCCCAGGACGCTATTACAACGGCAAAGGTGCTGGGCATCGTACTGACAAAACGGGCAAATGGCAGTGCATCTTATATTGAGCTGGCAGGATTTCCCTACCACGCCCTCGATGCTTATCTGCCTAAACTGGTGCGTGCCGGTTTCAGGGTAGCTATCTGCGAACAGCTTGAAGATCCCAAAACGGTAAAGACAATAGTAAAGCGGGGTGTAACGGAACTTATAACACCAGGCATCGCAACCAGCGATAAAATACTGGATGTTAAATCCAATAATTACCTGGCTGCATATTTTCACACTAAAGAATGCAGCGGTATAAGTTTTCTGGATATTTCAACAGGTGAATTTTTTGTTGCAGAAGGCAAGACCGATCTCGTAGAAAAACTGTTGCACAGTTTAAAGCCTTCAGAAATCATACTGGCGAAAGCACAGGTAAAACATTTCAGGGAATTATACGGCAGTAAATTTTATTTATATGGCCTTGACGACTGGATATTCACAAATGATTATGCACGTGAAAAACTCAATGGCCATTTCGGAACAACTTCACTGAAAGGTTTTGGTATAGAGGAATTACATGCGGCAGTTATATCTGCAGGCGCAAGCATTCATTATCTCGCCGATACAGAGCATACAAAACTGGGGCATATAACAGCCGTTACCCGGCTGCCCGAAGAACAGTTCGTATGGCTCGATCGTTTTACCATACGAAACCTTGAACTGGTAACCCCCATCAATGAAGATGGCAGTTCCTTGTTTAAAGTACTAGATCATACCACCACACCTATGGGCAGCAGGTTGCTGAAACGATGGATACTTATGCCGCTGAAGGATAAAAATGCTATTGATGCAAGACTCAATATCGTTGAATATCTTATAAAAGACGCAGCACTGGGTAAAACGATAAATACTGCATTAAAATCGATTGGTGACCTTGAGCGCATCGTAAGTAAAGTTTCACTTCAGAAAATAAATCCACGTGAGGTATTACAGCTTAACCGGGCCTTACATGCGCTCTGTGAATTAAAATCGGCACTGTTAAATACAGACAATACGCATCTGAAAAAATTTGGTGATCAGATAAATCTGTGTGAATTTATACGGGATAAAATTGATGCTGAGATACTGGAGGATCCTCCTGTTCAGATAAACAGGGGCGGCCTTATAAAGAACGGTGTGAACCCTGAACTGGATGAGATACGCAGCGTTGGTACCAGCGGTAAAGATTTTTTATTAAAACTGCAGCAGGATGAAATTGCACGCACGGGTATTCCGAGTTTAAAGATCGGTTTTAATAATGTCTTCGGTTATTATCTTGAGGTGACGAATAAATATAAGGATGTTGTTCCGGCTGACTGGATCAGAAAACAAACACTGGCCAATTGCGAACGCTTTATTACACCTCTGCTTAAAGAATATGAAGATAAAATACTGGGTGCCGAAGAGAAGATCATTGCACTTGAGCAAAGCATATATGAAGAGCTGATCTTTGCATTAACGGAGTATGTGCAACCCATTCAATTAAATGCAGGCATTGCAGCACGGCTCGATCTGTTGCTGAATTTTTCATCAATCGCCACAAGGTTCAATTACCGCAAGCCGGTAATAACCGATGAGTATTCACTCACAATTAAGGAAGGCCGTCACCCTGTTATCGAACAGCATTTACCGGTTGGTGAATTCTATATACCAAACGATATTACACTGGATACAGAGGAACAGCAGATCATCCTTATAACCGGCCCGAACATGGCGGGAAAATCCGCTATGCTGCGACAGACAGCGCTTATTGTACTCATGGCGCAGATGGGTTGTTTTATTCCTGCTGCAGATGCAAGCATCGGATTAGTGGATAAAATATTCACACGGGTTGGAGCCAGTGATAATATTTCCAGCGGTGAATCCACTTTTATGGTAGAGATGAATGAGACTGCAAGTATTATGAATAATATCTCCAACCGCAGTCTGATACTGCTGGATGAGATAGGAAGGGGTACCTCCACCTATGATGGTATTTCCATTGCCTGGAGCCTTTGTGAATACCTGCATACAAATCCAATAGCAAGGCCCAAGACCTTGTTTGCAACACACTATCATGAGCTCATAGAATTACAGGAAAAATTTGAGCGCATCAAAAATTATCATGTAAGTACGAGAGAGGCGGAAAATAAAGTGATCTTCCTGCGTAAGCTCACATCAGGCGGCAGCAAACACAGCTTCGGTATTCATGTGGCCCGGATGGCAGGTATGCCACCACAGATCGTAAACAGAGCAAATTCCATTCTGAAAGATCTTGAGGGAAAACATATCGGCACGGATGTAAAGAACAAGCTTAAACAAATGCAGCAAAAAGATTATCAGCTGAGCATTTTCAGCATGGATGATCCCCGGCTGATCAAAATAAAAGAATCTCTTGAATTCATTGACATCAACACCTTATCTCCTATAGAAGCCCTGATGAAATTAAAGGAACTAAGGGATATTCTGAACTAACGAAAAATATCCGGGAAGTAATCATATCAATTAAAATTCAAGACCCAGCCCTCCCATTAATGTATAAGTAGTATTCGGTACACCTTCTGCCGGTGCTTTATCATCCTGCAGTGAATACTTGAATTTCATATACCCGAATTTTCCAAAGTATGTTTTGAGATTAAGTGCGGTTGAAAGCCTGTAATCGTTAAAATCGGAAAATGCGGGCTGATAATACGTTGTACTTGTAAGTGTATAGTTTTCATTTGATGACAGAGTGAAGGAAACATAGGCATCAAGCCGGCTAAGGTCGGCAGGGTCTTCAATACCTGTGTTCTTCTCCTGTTCAAACATATAAAGTGCCGCAGCATATAACCTGAACTGATCTGTTCCGATGATCTTGTATCGGGGTCCTGTACCGGCAAGCAACCGATATTCAATTGCCAGCGGCTCATTATATTGTCCCTGTACAAAAGCTTCCCATACAAACCTGTCCGTTATTTTATAGTTATAGCGGAAGTGCTGAAATCCCGAGCTTATAAATGCATCCTTGTCGGCCTGCACAGTGGCAACATCTGTTAACATGAGAAACAGACTTCTGTCATTTTTATATTGAATTTGAATGTTCGTCAGGAATGTAAGTACAGTTTCATCATATTTTGCCAGGTAAAGCGAAAGATCACCACTACCGGCCCAGCCTGTTGTATCTGTGCGGATACGATAGCTTTCTACATTGATCACCTGAGAGCGTACAGCTGTAATGGTTAATAAAGATACACATAGGCAAAGCAGGATTTTTTTCATAGCCAAGATTTGAAACAAATATAGGATGGATTTTTAAAAGGTAGCCACAGGCACAGACATGCATCTGTGCTGTGAGCTACCCCCGCCACGGTTAAAAAAATCCTGTAGTAAAGAGTTGATGTTCAGGGCGCACCGAAAGTAAATGGAATTCTTTAAAAAAACAAAAAAAATGTCAGTATATGTAAAACTGGTATAAAATTTCATACGGTTAATGCATGAAAAAGAATCACCGCCGTGGCAGAATTCTGCTCATTGTTTTCCTTGTTATTATAGCTGCATTAAGTATATTATATTTCCAGCGAAAAAAGATCGTAGGGAAATATGTTCCGGAAGTAACAAAATTTTATTCTGCCGATCTCACCTGGAAAAATGATTCCCTGATTGGTGTTGTTGCCATGGGCATAAAGAACAAAAGTACCAGCCTGATCTCAATAGACAGTATTAACGCTGGTATCCGCCTGGATACACTTACTGTTTTAAACCTCGATCAGAAAGTTGATATTCGACTGGATGCCCTCGAGTCAGACACGCTGTTTTTAAATGTCGGTCTGCCTGTGAAACGATTTATGCATTTTGTGGGAAGCCTGGAACATCAGGATAGTGTTGAGATGTTCTATACACTGGATATTTTATACAGTACGAAAGTAGGAAGCATTCACCTGCCCATTAAAGACAGCATGAATATCGTTGCTCCCCGCAGGGTACAGGCTGAACTGGTAAAATTTGAATATGAAAAATATCATGAGAAAAGCATATACGGAAACTTGCTCGTTTATATTTACAATCCCGGAAGACTGAATCTTGCTATTGAGGATATACATTACACCGTAAATACGAATGGTGATATATCAACTGAGGGTACATATACTAAAGAAGTGAAACTGGAACCGGGGTCAGAAAATATCTTCAGTATACCTGTTGAAATAAAAGTTGATAAGCCACTAAAAACTCTTGTTAATGTTATCAGTGATAAAGACACATACCTGTATTCGGTCACACTAAACGGCACGCTTAAAACCGAAGCAGACATCTTTAATGACTGCAGCATCACCCTGCATAAAACAGGATCTTTCGAAATATTAAAAAGTGATACTGCAGATAAAGACAAGTAAACAAGATCTCAGGCAACCGGAGGTTTACCCCGTATAAGTCGCAGGAGAATAGCAATCACAGCCAGTATCAGTAATACGTGAATAATACCCGCAAGACTGTATACAAACACACCAATAAGCCAGCCTATTATCAGGATAACAGCAATGATATACAAGAGATTGTTCATATTGTTGATTTTAGTAATACGTTCCAAAAACAATACCTCTAATCTTTCTTCTTGTCCTCCTGCTGCGGGTGCAAAGGTGAAGGCTGTTCAACCACCTGATTTTCCACCCAAACGGCGTATTTGTTAGGAGTGATCCGGCTCCCGAATTGCATAGCATACACCTGCGTAAACTCTGCGCCAATATATAAGATCGCTGAGGAATAATATACCCATAGAAGTAATATTAATATCGAACCCGCAGCACCATATGCTTCAGTTACAGAATTTCTGCTGATTAGATATCCCAGTATCAGTTTACCGATCATGAACAGCACTGCAGTAAACACCGCTCCCTTGATCACATCACGCCATTTGATCTTTGCGTCCGGCAGTACTTTAAAAATAATAGCAAATAAATACGTTACACCCGCAAGCTGAATAATATAATCGAGAACAAGCAGAAGTGTGATATTCAACTGCGGAAAGGTGTCTGCTATGCCGGCGCTTAAGCCTTCAAGCAGACTGCTGACAACAAGTGAAACGAGCAATGCAAAGCCGATACTAAGAATAAGTGAGAATGACAACATCCTGTTCAATATCAATTTCAGAAAGCCTTTGCGTGGTTTTGCCCGCAGACCCCAGATAAGATTTATTGTATCCTGTATCTCCCCGAAAATACCCGTTGCCGAAAGAACCAGTGTGATACCACCCAGGATAGTACCTATATAGCTGTTGCCTGAAAGATGTGTATTGCGAATAGCATCCTGTACCTGCAGAGCTGCTTTATTCCCCATGATATCGTTCAGCTGTCCGAAAAGAACCCCTTCTACTGCCTCCTGGCCGAAGAAAAAGCCTGTTAGTGAAATGATCACCAAAAAAAGTGCTGGCAGTGAAAAAACAGTGTAGTAGGCAAGCGCAGCACTAAGCTTTAAAACCTTGTCATTCCTGAATTCCCTGTATGTGTCCTTTAAAATGCCGAAGCTGTTCTTAACCCTCTTATTTTTAATCATATAGGCAGTGATGTAAATTCCAGAGGACAAATAATAAGCCTGCATCAGACTTACTCATGACAAGATACCATTTGTGAGCTGCAATGCTATTGCTTTTAAGATTACCGATATTCATGATTCTGTATTTGGAGCATAATTGGTTATTACTACTAAGTAGGATAGAAATTTTTTCACTTGTGGCTGAAATGCAATACAGGTAACCACGATATGTTTGCATCTGTACAGTAAGCAGAATGAAAATGAAAATTATTTAGAAACACTTTGTGGAATTAAAATCCCGTAAATGGAAAAATTTCCCTCGGTTATAAAAAAAACAAACAACATATGAAACATCTGAAAAGTCAAAGTTGCACAGTTGCTATGGTATTTATCGTTATTTCCTTATCTGCCATTTCCTGTAACAGCTTTAAAAAAACAAATCCCGGAGATATACAGCAAGTTGGTGATCAGCAAAATGAAAAGGTATTTACCGACGATAATACAGTTGCTTACAGTGCGATTGTGAATGACATTGCACAATTAAGTCTCTGGAACATCCGGCTAAGTGAGTTGAGTGATAAAACTTCTGCAAACGAACCGGTGAAAAAACTCAGTCAGCAGGTAAGAACCGATTATCAGAATATTTATAACAAGATGCAGGGACTGGCCCAGGAAAAGGCAATATCTGTAACGGGGGATATTTCTGATGGGAACAAACAGCAAATGCTTAATATACAAAACCTGCAGGGTACACGTTTCGACAGCACGTACTGTGCTCTGGTGCTTGAATCGAACCAGGGAACAACAGCCCTGCTCAACTCACTTGCTGCAAATAGTACAGATACCTCTTTGAAAGAATGGATCTCAAATATGATCATTATGCTCAATGATCATCTGAACATGGCTTCTGATCAAATAAACATTTATCGCAAACCAGCCTGAAAAAAAAGAGAAGCCGTTATTTAAACGGCTTCTCTTTCATTTTAAGTTGAGAGAATCAGCAACCTCTTCTATTTCATCCTTCGCATCATCATATCCCTCTTTAACCCCCTGATTGGCATCCTTTACTTTTTCAGCACTTTCATCCAGTACGGAATCAACTTTTATTTTTTCCTGCTTCTCAGGGTCCCTGCTGTTGCATGAGATGAAGAATGCAAAAAGCATGATCGTCATTAAAAGTCTAAAGTCAGATCTTAGATGGCCCATAATGTGAATTAATTTACCCGGATAGTGAAAATCAATTCTTTTTTCTTCCAACTATTGTATATCCTCCGATCAGTGAAAGAAGGAAAAGGATAACGAAGATCCAGAATAAGATCCTGGCAATAGATACAGCACCGGCAGCTATGCCGCCAAAGCCGAATATAGCCGCTATAATAGCCACTACAAAAAATATTAATGCCCAACGTAACATAATGTTTAATTTTTAGGTGAACTGAATTTATTCATGTAACTGATTTCAAAATAAATGCCGTGTAGTATAATAATTGAAACATACCACGACAAAAAAATAATATTATGCTGGCACATCACTCGGAACACGCTGTTTTATCGGCCGGAATGGCAAGGTCAGCGGGTCTTATCTATGTACTCGACACGCAACCGGGGATAAAGCGGAGACGTTACGGTAAAGGCTGGAAATATTATTACGCTGACGGAACACTTTGCTCTGATGAAAAAATACTGCTGCGCATTAAGAAACTAGCAATACCGCCAGCCTGGAAAAGTGTATGGATCTGTAAATCGGAAAATGGCCATCTGCAGGCTACCGGTTTTGATGCCCGGCAGCGCAAACAATATAAATATCATGCTGACTGGCAGGCCATGCGAAATGAGACCAAGTTTCATAAGCTCTATGCATTGGCCCGCAAGCTTCCCGAAATCAAAAACAGCCTGGCTGCAGATCTGGCTTCAAGGGGACTTACAGAGCGAAAAGTACTGGCGCTTGTAGTCAAGCTGATGGAGCAAACTGCTATACGTGTGGGGAATAACAGCTATGAAAAATTATACGGAAGTTATGGTCTTACCACTCTGAAAGACGAACATGTAGAGATCAGGGGTGCGAAGATCAAAATGAGTTTTATCGGAAAAAAAGGCATTCGCAACGAAGTTGAATTCTCTGATGCAAGGCTTGCCAAACTTGTGAAAAAATGCCGTGATATTCCCGGACAGGAATTGTTTCAGTATTATGATGAGACCGGTAAGGCCTGTACAATAGATTCCGGTAAGGTAAATAATTATATAAAAGAAATATCAGGCTATGATTTTACAGCAAAGGATTTCAGAACATGGCGGGGAACTCTTACAGCTGTCCGGCTGCTGGCAGAGATGGAACATTCCGATAAGCAATCAGTATTAAAAAAGAATGTTCTTGCCTGTTTCGATGGTGTTTCAAAACATTTGAGCAATACAAAAACAGTTTGCAGAAAATACTATATTCATCCGGCAGTGATCAGTTTTTATGAAAGTGGCCAGCTGCATGCACTGTATAAAAAAATTAAAATACAGGATGCTAACGTGATTCATGAAAGTGTAACGTTAAAAATCCTGGAGAGTGCTGAAAAATCAAATGCAGCAAATTAAAAAGGCCGGATCACCGGCCTTTATCTGTTTATAAAAATAATTTTATAGTCCGAAGAGCAATCCCACATTTAACCGGAGATTGCCATTCAGATCATTTTGTTCGGTGAAAATATCATCCGTAATATCCAGTAATCCCTGGGTATAGGTAACATCGGCATTAAGCCACATTTTTTCTCCGGCTTTGAAATTAGCGCCTACACCGAAATGCACTCCAATGTCAAGTGTATTATAGAAGTCAGTAACATCAATATCATCTACCTCTGCAGCTGTAAGCAGGCCGAACTCCGGCCCAACAATTAACTTTGGACGAACAGCATCTTCAAATTCGCCGAAAAAATAAATTGCTTTCAGTGGCAGCCTGATATAGCTCAGATTTATTTCCGCATCAGCATTTGGTAAACTATCGGGCGCTACATATTTTACTCCTTCGGCGGAATATGTAAGATCCACGCCAAATCCAATATGCTGGTCTGATGAATAGATCATGGATAGTCCTGCATCCCAGGATGGCAGAAAACCGATGTCAGCAGTATTTTCATCTGAATGCACCCAGGCATCTCCAAAACCTCCTTTAACACCAAGCGAAATTGTTTGCGCATGCATATAAGTTGCAGTCGCTAAACTGATCAAGGCGATCATACTTATTTTCTTCATAGATTTTTTTTCTTCCGTACAGGACAATTAAAATACCATACACAGTGTAAAGGACGAACAGCATTGGAGAAATATTATATTCCACGTTTTTCATAAAACCGTGGAATTTATTCCCCTTAAATCCCGCAGGCTTTATTACATAAGGCTTAAGTTCAACCTTCTTCCCTTGGCGTAAAAATTGAAAGTTTGTAGTCATATTTAAAAAAAATAAAAACTAAAAACATGAGTAGCGGAAAAACAGTACTGACACTATTAGCAGGAGTTGGCGCCGGAGTGGCCATAGGCTATTGGCTGGCATCTGAAAAAAATGATAAACTGCGTAAAAAGATTGCCAAAGCGCTGAATACGATGAGCGATGAGTTTCAGCAAAAATTAATGGATGAATTTTCAGACATTAAGGATAAAGCTTCGTCTATTAAAGATAAGGGTGTATCATTAAAAGAAAAGATCATCATTGCAATTAAAGATCTGAAGGATGATACTAAGCAGCGTGTACTTGACTATATTGAAAAGGCTGGCAATGAAGTAAATGGTATAAAGAAAGAAGCGAAACAAACTATGCAGTAATTATGAAGGAAGAAACAATTGAAGGCGGTCAGAAACTGGATATTAAGGATATAACTGCCGATGTAAAGGAATATGTGAATTTACGTCTGCAGGTGATCCGCCTGAATGTTACGGAAAAGATATCCTCCGGGCTGGCTAACCTTATCACTTCAGGTACAGTGATTTTGTTTTATCTGCTTGCCTTCATTTTTGCTTCCTTTGCTCTTTGTTATTATATCGGTCGTCAGATCGGTACTCTTTCTCTGGGATTTTTGATCGTTGCGGGTTTTTACATTGTACTGGGGCTCATAATTAATTTTGCTTCGCATAAAAATCTGCGCTCGCATCTTACTGACCGGTTCATTGATGATTTTTCTAAAGACGATAACGATGAAAAGTGAAAATATAGCAGGCAAGGTAAATACACTTGCAGAACTTCGTGCCGAGAGACATGCACTCAGAAGACAGATACATGGAAAAGAGGCCGACCTGAAAGATCATTACACAGCTGTTACAGATAAGTTAAAGCCTGTAGAGAATATTTACACTGTTATAAGAAAAGGTACAAATGCAATTGCATCCATAGGGAATCGCAAACATGCAGACAACAGCGAATTTTCTCCGGACGATGCCTCTGCTATACCCGGGAATAGTTCAGCCTTATCATTGAGTAAGGTAATTAAAATGGCTCTGCCACTTATCGCAGGCAGATATGTAATGCGCCATAAAAAGAAAATGATCCTTATCCCACTCGTTGGTTATGCGTTGAAAGAGGGTACCAAATATCTGTTCTCCAAAAGCCTTGCAGAACATAAAGAAACCTTGAGGTCAGTATTTCCCAGGAACAAACAGGATACACGTTACTTTATGTGAGTGAGAAATGAGGATGAGATGTCACAAAGTGGTTTATTTAAATAAAGTTTTAACTGGTAATGATAGCTTAATACTAAATCTGTTTATTTCTATGCTATGAAATATAATTATTTATTTTAAGTTTGTATGTGTACGGCATCATGACCGTCACAGCGTAGAATGGAGGCAGTAAATGCAAATACATCCGTGGTCATTGCCGATAAAGAGGAATTTCTTTACCCTCATTTGAAAGCATATGCTAAATTTCTTCTGGAAAATAAACTCGCCGAGTTTGTAGCCGAACAGGTAGATCTGTCTTATTCAATGAAGGTGCCTGTGATGAAATTCTTCACACATCTCAGCAAAGAAGAAATAACCCGGCTTTCATGCAGATCAAATGAAGAACTTCTTACCAGCATAATTGAAGGAACCCTCGAAACCCTGCTTGAAGAGCGTTTCAATGCCTGGAAAACAAATCAGATCCCCATGCTCTCCCGTGATCAGCTGGTCTCGGAAGATCTTATGCTGGGGTCCTATATCCGAAAACAGGCCTTTGCTTCACAACTTAAATATTATACAGGTGATGTGGAACAGGCAATGGCAATAATGAGTGAAGTAGATCAGTATATACTCCGGTCAGAATTCAGAGCCATCAGATTTTATATAGATCTTCAGCATGAAAAAATACAGGAGCAATTATCACTTGCCAGGCAAAATGAAAAACTGTACCAGGTTGCTGAATCACTCACACATATCGGCAACTGGACATGGGATATTTCTACAAATGAAGTTAAATGGAGTGATGAAATGTTCAGAATGCTTGAACTTGATATTCAGTCTGAACAGATCAGCTTCGAACGATTTACGGGTTTCATTCATCCCGAAGACAGGGATTGGGTAGTAAAACTTATCAGAGATTCTCTTGCGCAGCACACCGCTCTCGACTTTCATCATCGGATCCTGCTGCCTTCAGGCAAAATAAAGCACGTTCATGTTATTGGTGAGATAACGATCTTACCCGACGGATCGGTTGGCGGTATGCACGGAACACGACAGGATGTAACACAGGAGTATTTATTACGGCAGCAGCTTGCCATAGAAAAATCATTTGCAGAGTCTCTTGTTGACAACAGCCCTCAGTTCATCATGGCCTACGACAGAGAAATGCTTCTTACTGTCTGGAACAAAAAGAGCGAACAATTCAGCCGTCTGTCAAAAAATGATGTGATAGGTAAAAATGTATATGAACTTTTCCCGGACTATCAGAAAGCAACCTGGACCGCATCAATTGAGAAAGCTTTAAAAGGAACAACCGTTCACCTGCCAAAAGTTGAATTTTTAAATGGAGAAGGATGGGGTGAAAGCTTTCTGATACCACTTAAGGATAAAGATGGTTATGTGAATGGTGTATTGTCTATTACAAATGATATTACCCAACGGGTAGAAGCCCAGGATCTGCTGGAACAAAAGAAACTCGAGGTGGAGCGGCAGCGTGATTTTGTAGAAACGATAGTAGACGCATCAGTTGATGTGATCGTGGTGCTCGACAGTAAAATGCGCTATCGGATGTGGAATAAAAAGGCAGAAGAAATATATGGCGTTAAAAAGGAAGATGTACTGGGAAAGAAGATCAATGAAGCATTTAATGTAGACACAACTTCAAAGTCTTATAAGGATATCGCAAGAGCCCTAAAAGGCGAAAGGATCCATAATGAAAAGATAAAATCAGCTATTGTCGACAAATATTTTGAAAACTATCTTATACCGCTGCGCAATGATAAAAATGAGGTGTACGGCCTGCTGACCATTGCACATGATAACACAGAGATCCTCAGAAATTCCGAGCTGCTGCTGAAGTCAAATAATGAACTTGAGAAAAAAATAGAAGAGTTGCACCGCAGTGATGACCGTTTTCACAAAATGACAGAAGAGGTTCAGGATTACGCCATCATCCTGCTCAATATCGATGGCAATATTGAAAAATGGAATCGTGGTGCCGAAAAGATCAAGGGATATAAAGCAGCTGAAATAATAGGAAAAAATTTCCGGATATTTTATCCGCAGAAAGATCAGGAAGATAAATTACCTGAAAAACTATTAAATCAGGCAAAGCGCAATGGCCGTGTTACACACGCAGGGTGGCGTATCCGCAAGAACGGTACAGCCTTCTGGGGTAATGTGGTGATCACAACCCTGCACGACAGGGAAAAAAATATTATCGGCTTCACAAAAGTGACGCATGACCTCACGGAGAAAAAACTGGCTGAAGACAATCTCATGAAGTATACTTCAGAGCTGGAAAAAAAGAACAGGCAACTGGAAGAAAGTAATGATAAACTGCAGATCGCACGGAAGCAGCTTGCTGACGACCGGATGCGGTACCTCATTGAAAAAATGCCGCATATCGTTGCTACTGCAAGGGAAGATGGCACGCTTGAATATGCAAATGAAAATCTCGCAAATTTCACCGGATTATCTTTCAGCGCTTTAAAATCAAATAACTGGTTCAAGGCAATTCACCCGGAAGATCTGGACAGGGTCGCCTCTCTCTGGCAATATGCATTTAATTCAGGAGAGGACCTGCAGGCGGAATTAAGACTTCGCCGTTCGGACGGTGAGTATTTATGGCATCTGGCAATTGCAAAGCCATTGAAGGACGAAGACAATATGATCTTCCTCTGGCTGGTGACTCTCACGAATATAAACGATCAGAAACTCATCGAACAAAATAAAGATGAATTTATCGGCATTGCCAGTCATGAGCTGAAAACTCCGCTTACAAGCGCCAAAGCATATATGCAGCTTGTACAATCCATGATCGAAAAAGATAGCAGCAGTGATAATGAAACCACTCTATTTGTGCAGAAGGCAAACAGCTTTATTGACAAATTGAATTTACTCATATCAGAGCTACTGGATATCACCAAGATCCGGCATGGAAAACTGCACTTAAATTTCAGCACATTTGACCTGCATCAGATGATAAGTGAAAATATTGAATTTATTCAGCCAGGGTCGGGTCATAGGATAATTCTGGAAACCAGCAAATCTGCATTTATCAGGGCTGATAAAGAACGCCTGCAGCAGGTCATTTACAATCTCCTCTCCAATGCTATCAAATATTCTCCTGATGCAAATGAGGTAACAGTTTCTTATAAAGTAACAAAAGAAGAAGTGTGTGTAATGATAAAAGATAAGGGAATTGGTATTCCAAGAAGTGACCTCGAAAAAATATTTGAAAGGTTCTATCGTGTAGAAAAAGACGGATCGAAATTTCAGGGTTTAGGCATTGGTCTGTTTATTTCTGCAGAGATCATTAACAGACACAACGGAAAGATCTGGGTAGAGAGTGAGCCCGGAAAAGGTTCCGTTTTTTATTTTTCAATTCCAACCGATACAGCTATATGAAGAAAAAAATCCTGATATGCGATGATGACCCCGATATTTTGCTCGTGTGTAAGCTCATTCTGCAGAAAAATGATTTTGATGTTGAAACATCAACAACATGCGAAGCGATTTTTCCGGCAATGAAAGATATTGCTCCCGATCTTATCCTGATGGATGTGTGGATACCTGAAATGGGCGGTGAAGCTGCTACGTTAAAATTAAAGGCGGGCGCTTCCACGAAACATATACCGGTAATTCTTTTTTCAGCTCATAAAGAACTGGAAAGCCTTGCAAAAAAAATAAATGCAGACGGTTACATCCAGAAACCATTTGAAATGGCAGAACTCATACGCATCATTAAGCAAAGCATAGTTACAGCTGAGAATAATCGTATGAACTATTCATCTGAATTCAACAGGCTACTGCGGCGCCTGAGGGAAAATCTCCTGCATAAGCATGAATGGTCTCTAAGGTAAAATCTCATGTAACTGATTCTGTATTGCTCAATTGGTTTTTTTATTCAATTGCAGAATTATTCCACAATTCTTTCTCTGTGATGCGCAACATTTCTTCGTTGTGCAAAATATTCAACATTAATTTTTTAAATCACTTCGTGTAACCGTTTGATTTTCAGAAGGTGTCTGCATGTTGGCTGAATGGCAGGATTTTATTGATAAGCTCTTTATTCTTAACAATTAAAAAATTTTATATGAGCGCTAGAAGCAAAATGATATTATTCGCTGCAGGCATCGCATGTGGTGCTGCCGCAGGTATTTTACTGGCTCCTGAAAAAGGAGAAAAAACAAGGAAAGCAATATCAGACAAAAGCCGTAAGCTCAGCGATTCCGTTACAGGAATTTACGGTGATGTGATGAAAAAATTTGAACGGACATCCGGCACAAACGGCCGTTCAGAAACAAAGAGAACTGCTATGGATAAGGCATAAATAATGCGTTATTTTTTCAGTTGAAGGATCCTGGTAACTACCGGGATCTTTCTGTTTCAGGGCTTATTTTAAGCCATGCCTCTCATATCTTAATTTTGAGAGCATGAAACAATACCTGGTTGCTTTTTTCGATCTTCTGCTCTACAGCAACCTCTTTATTGCCTTCACAGCCGTTGCATTCACCGCTGAAACTATGATCATGCTGCAGATCCCGCTTACGTGGCATCCATTTCTTTTTATTACTTTTTTTGCCACACTGTTTGATTATAGTCTGCACCGCCTCATTGGGCTCAACAGCGGCAGAATGCTGGATAATGATATCTGGATAAAAAAACACTCTTCCTTTTTTTATGGGATATTTACAGTTTCAATAACAGGGCTTCTTATATCGCTGATGTTCGCAAATGCCGGCGTCATTTACTTCCTCATACCAATGGCTGTGATAACAATGGGCTATACATTGCGTGTATTCAGGCGGCATGGACTCGTTTACAGGCTGATCGATCTTCCGGGTGCTAAAATAATTTTACTCACTTCCGTATGGTCACTTACAACAGTTTTATTACCGGTAATTCAGGCCGGGCAAAAAATATTCAGCAGTGATGTATTGCTGCTCACAACTGCTCGATGGTTCTTTGTATTTGCACTTGCCATCCCTTTTGACATGCGTGATAAAAGAACAGATGCTATTGCAGGGCTTCGCACATTACCTGTTATGATAGGCACACATCGTTCCCGTTACCTCTCATATCTATCATTGTTTTTATTTGTTGTATTTGTTATCGTGCGGATGTATTACAGTCCCTCACCCGATATTTTTGATCTTGTGCTGCTGCTGTCAGCCCTGATCACGTTTACTGTATTGCGTAAAGCCGGTACAGATAATAATTCTTACTATTATTACGGACTGCTCGATGGTATGATCCTGCTGCAGGCCATACTCGTATTTATTGCCTACTTTCTGTAAACACATGACCTTATAAAACCCTGCATAAATTTTTTTTCTGCACGACGGTGGAAATCATGCCTGTTTAAAGCTTTATCGTAATCCGGCAACTGCCGGGTTTGAATGCCTGTTGCAAGATGAAAAAAAAGGTACATACCCTTTAATAAAGCTCTGTGTACAATGTTGCGTGATGGGAAGAAATCGGCAAGCAGCCACAATGCACCGGGTTTTAATGAAGCATCCACAATGTCTGTAAATTCTATAGCCTTTAATTCCGTGAACATATCCAGAACAAAGAATGTAAGCACAGCATCATACTGTACATGTGCCGGCAATTGTGTATGATCGCCCTGTATGAATTGCACACTCTGCTTTGCTTCTCCTGCAGCTCTTTTCATTGCACGGCGCATCATGGCTCCGGACGGTTCTATATAATCAACAGATATACCCTCTAACTGCAGCAATTGAGGCAGTACCTTACCCGTTCCACCGCCCAGAAACAATACCCGGCTGCCATTTGGTATGTCGCTGAGAAAACACCGCTGTGCATGCAGGAGTTTTTTTCCATAAACGATACGGGAAAGAAGATCGTAAAAAGGTGCCACTGCATCATAGCTGTTCATTATACCGGGCAATTTGAGGTGAATATCAGAATTTCAATTTATCTTTGCACCATGCAAGTGCATTTTCTTCAAATGAATCTCGATCTGCTCAATCACTGAGTTTGTATTTGCCTGCATTTCCCCATTTTTCATCTTAATTTTTAACTTAAATCACTTCTTTATGTTATCTGATATCACAACAAAAACAGCCCATGCAATAGAACTTGAGCACCGCTATGGCGCTCATAATTACCATCCGCTTCCAGTAGTACTTAACCGTGGAGAAGGTGTTTATGTGTGGGATGTGGAGGGTAAAAAATACTTTGACTTTTTGTCGGCTTACAGCGCTGTTAATCAGGGTCACTGCCATCCACGCATCATCAATGCCCTCACTGAGCAGGCAAAGCAGTTCACACTCAGCAGCCGTGCATTCTACAATGAACTGCTGGGAGAATATGAGGCCTACATAACAAAATTCTTTGGCTATGATAAGGTGCTGCCAATGAACACCGGTGTTGAAGCTGTTGAAACAGCCTTAAAGCTTTGCCGCAAATGGGCTTATGAGGTAAAAGGTGTTGCAGAGAACAAAGCAAAGATCATAGTGGCCGAAGGAAATTTTCACGGGCGCACCACAGGAGTTATCTCTTTTTCATCAGACCCTGATTCCACAACCGGTTTTGGGCCTTATATGCCGGGGTATGTTACCATACCTTATGATGACATTGCGGCACTTGAGCAGGCTCTGAAAGATCCGGAGGTTGCCGGTTTCCTGGTAGAACCTATCCAGGGGGAAGCTGGTGTTTATGTACCGCACGACGGATATTTGTCATCTGCCTATTCGCTGTGCAGGGAACACAATGTTCTTTTTATCGGTGATGAGATCCAGACAGGGCTTGCACGTACAGGAAAAATGCTGGCCTGTGATCATGAAGCTGTGCGGCCGGATATTCTCATACTCGGCAAGGCATTATCAGGTGGTACTTTGCCTGTAAGCGCTGTGCTTGCGGATGATGGGATCATGCTTACCATACAACCCGGGCAGCATGGCTCTACTTTTGGCGGAAATCCGCTTGCGTGCAAAGTGGCTATGGAAGCGCTTGCTGTTCTGGTGGATGAAGACCTGGCAGCAAATGCTATGCGGCTTGGGGAAATACTCAGATCAGAATTGCGTAGAATTGAGAGTCCGCTTATAAAAACTGTCAGAGGTAAAGGCCTTTTAAATGCAATTGTTGTGGAAAATATTAACGGCAAGGATGCCTGGGAATTCTGTCTGGCATTGAAAGAAAATGGCCTGCTGGCAAAACCAACACACGGCGACAAGATCCGTTTTGCTCCGCCATTGGTGATCACAGAAGAGCAGCTCATGGAATGTGTAGCGATCATTAAAAAGACCGTGGCTGATTTCTGAAAACACTTCAGCACATTCCGTTAATTATTTGATAATTATCTTGTTATCATGAGTTGTTTGATCAACTCCTGATGCCCTGAAATTACATGGACCGCATATATGCCTGAAGCAGTATTAGCCGGGATTGCGATAGTTAAACTTCCTTCTTTTTCCAGTGACAGATCCGTTGTATATACAACATTGCCCACCATATCTGTAATTTGAAGGATGGCATCTCCTTTATCTTCAATTCCTGAATATACCAGGTTAAAGGTTGCGGATGCAGGGTTCGGATATATTTCCAGCATAACTGCTCTGTCGTCTGCGATCCGGCAGGAAGAATAGACAACAGATGCAGGACTGTTTTTAAAGCAGCCGGTTGAATTCGTAACCCGCACCACATATGAGCCGGCACTGGTAGCGGTATAGTTCCGGCTCACAGCACCGCTTATGGCTGAGCCATCTTTATACCACTGATAACTTATTCCGGAGCCATTCACACCCTTAAGCACCACTGATCCTGTAGTGCACAGGTCGAGGCCACCTGAAACGGTAATCGTGGATTTGGGCGCCTTTACTGCATTCACCGCACTAACGGATGAAATAGCTGAACAACTGCCCGATGTTATAGCCACTGTATAATTTCCACTGGCTTTTGCCTTATATGTAGGATGTGTTGCGCCTGCAATATTTACTCCGTTCTTTTTCCATTGATAAGTCGTGTACCCAGAAGTGGCAATCAGTGTAACCGAGCCGGGAGTACAGAATGACAAACTACCTGAAGCCGAAACTGTGGAATTGATAACACCTTCATCAACAGAGGTGTTACAGTTATCATCAATACCATTGCAGATCTCTGTACTGCCGGGATGCACCGCATCCACAGCATCGTTACAATCTGTATGATCAGACACATAACCGGGATTTATGGCATTACAACTGTATATCGAAACAACAGCATTGCCGTAAGTATCCCCATCACTATCCTGGTAGCTTGTCTGGAAGACCAAGCCCTCATCTGCAGCACCTGAACAATTATCATCTATAGCATTACACAGCTCCGCCGCACCCGGATGCACCGATGGATCGCCATCATTACAATCCGCATTATCAATTACATATCCTGCAGGCGCTCCACTACAGGTTGAGGAAGTTATTGCAGCATTGCCATATAGATCTGCATCCACATCCTGGTAGTAAGATGTAAATATAAGTCCTTCATCTGAGCCTCCGCTGCAGTTATCGTCAATACCGTTGCAGGATTCAGCTGCTCCTGGAAATATTGCCGAATTGCCGTCATTGCAATCTGTGTTATTGGAAACTGCACCGGCAACAGCCGAGCAGGAACTTGTTGCAGAAGCTGAGCTGCTGCCATAGGTATCCATATCAGTATCAGGGAAATAATTTGTAAAGACGGCATCTTCATCAAAAAGCGCATCGCAATCATCGTCTACGGCATTACAGATATCCGTAAGGCCCGGGTGAACAGCCGCACTGGCATCATTACAATCTGTATTTACCGCAACATAACCCGATGGTTGTGCGCACGCACTTACTGAAACTGCAGCATTTCCATAGGAATCGGCATCCGCATCTGCAAACCAGGTTGTAGCCGTACATGGTGTTACCTGTATATTGTAATCCTCAGTTTCTCCATCTTCCATGCTTTCGCAGGATTGTGTTCCTGTTGGAGCCAGACCAAACTGACACCGGATGCGCAATCTGGTTACTCCTGTCAAAGCCGTTTCAGGTACAGTAACTGTTGTATTGAAGGCAATAGTTGAAGCAGAGGGTGAAGCGTATAAAAATTCTGAAACATCACTAAAATCACCGTCCTGATTCCAGTCGGCCCATACACCGAAGCCTTCAGGAAAGTCGGACCCAGATTGCATACCGATGTTAAAAGATGATGCCTGCGATGCGGTAATAGTAAGGCTTGAAAAATAAGTGTAGTTATTGACCCCGTCGGCACTGCAGCCCGTGCCATTATTCACGATATTACTTGTGGCTCCTGTCGTTGAAAAATTATCGATAAAATCCTCTGAGATGCAGGACACTTCTGCGTATTCCGGTGTGCAGTAGCAGAGCCCGGCACCTGTTGAAAAGCTTTTAAAATCGCAGCCGGAGGATGAACCATAAATATTATAAGGAATTAATTTCCAGTTATATGCAGTAGATGCCGAAAGCAATGGTAAACTATAACTATTCGTATTCCCAAGATCAAGATTGTTTATGAGGTTGTTGTAATCCGGTGCATTGGTTCCTATGCTTAATTTATAACCGCTTGCAAACAATACTGATGACCAGCTAAGCGCAGTATTGCGGCATACGCCGGATGATCCGTTTGCCGGCGAATAAGTCCCGAGGCAGGCGGGAAGGGTGGCTGTATAGCGCACCACGGAAATATCATCCAGAAAGATGTTTCCGCCAAAACCAGAGGTGGCCCGGAAAGCAATGTAATTTGTAGTTCCGCTGTAACCTGCGGGTATGGTATAGATATACTGATACCAGCCGTTGGCCGTTTCGGCGGGCGATTGGCTTCTGTTCCTGTAAACTGTACCGATGAGGGCGCCTCCGGCAGAATTCTGAGTGGTATTTACATATACTTCGAGCTTATCTGCAGCGGCAGAGGCTGAATTATCCCGGTAGATCCAGAATGACACTGTGTAGATACCTGTGGTGGAAAGATCGATAGCGCTGGTAACAAGATCAGCCGTTGTGCCTGCGAGGTAATTAGCGCTATTGAATCTCGCTTCGCCGGCACCGGAGTGCGGTGTATTCGACGGGTTTGTACCAACTGTTACCCTGTTCCAGTTACCCGGCAAGGTCGGTCCGGCTATCTTCTGATTTTTCCAGCCTGTTGGGGGGAAGGTGGCAGCATCAAAGCTCTGCGTGAGTATGGTAGTTTGAGAAAAAGCCGGGTGTATGGTGATGAGAAAGAGTGCCGAAAGGAAAATGACCTTGCATTTTCCGGCGGGGATCAGGATAAATTTCTTCATAAAAGGTGCAGCGAGGCACAAAAGTAATCGTTATCAGTAAGGTGTAACCTGTGTGGTAAGGATTCCTGAAATTAATCCGCATCCATCCATTCATCGAGATCCCTGCGCTCCTTTTTTGTAGGGCGTCCCATACCTTTATCACGAAAAACACCCGGCATCATCTTAGCGGTTTCAAGTTTATCCAGTTCTTCCTGCGGCGTTATATCTGAATAATAGTCTTTTACCAATGGTGCCCCTACCCTTTTTTCGATGAGACCTGTCACTCTGTATTGATACCGAACCATGCCTTTACGTACTGTGATGATCTTACCAACAGTTAAATGATGTGATGCTTTTACGGTTAGGTCATTCACTTTCACCTTACCCGTACCCACAGCATCAGCTGCCAGCGCCCTCGTCTTAAACAAGCGCACGGCCCATAACCATTTATCTATTCTGCATTTATGCTCCATGTGTAAATCAACACGCAAAATTATGTACCATTCCACGTAAATTTGCGGAAAAATTAAAAGGATGCAGAAACCCGAATCAGCACGTGAGATCATTTTATCGTTAAAAGAGAGATTCAGACCGGAAAAAATAGAGGCAGGATATGAAACAGTGTTTCATTTTAATATCTCAGGCGACCGGGGCGGGCAGTTCACAGTGCAGATCGAGAACGGGGAAATTGCGATCTCTGAAGGCCTTACAGGTGAGCCCAAATGTGTTGTATCTACCAAAGACCAGATGTATGAAGATGTAGAATGGGAGCGCACAAATCCTCAGATGGCATTCATGCTTGGCAAGATAAAGGTGAGTGACATCGGTGAGATGCTTGACTTTGCAAGTCTTTTTTTCAGGTGCCCTCAATTTTATAAATAATAAAATACAAAATGGCTTACTGCGTTTAATCCGCAAACCCCGGAAATGCATTAAACAAAAAATAATGAAGCAAGTAATATATTTTCTTATCTGCCTGTTCTTTGTGTCTTTCATGCAGGCACAATCTACTTCGTATTTTAACGGCGTATCCGCTGTTACCGGCAATATTAAGCCAGAGGGGGAGCCTGCGGGAATACGTTTACAGAATGAACTCATCCATATCCGTGAATTAGATACAGTAGTTCTTTATGATATCCTGTATGAATTCCAGAATACTACTACGGGTTATGGAAATTCAACTATACAGCAGCCGATCAGTTTATACTTCAATGAATTCAGGCCGGGATTGCGCTCACCAATGTTAAATAAGCTGGCGCTTGTATTCAATGATGTTTTCCAGGTGGAGGATACTACGGTTGATACCCGTGATCAGATAAAAGCCAATTTTCAGCAGCGCTTATTTATCCGCAGATATGTGAGCCCGGCCAATTTAAAGGCTCTGGGTATAGTGGCTGATGTGTTCAAGAATAAGCAGCACATGGAATATAAAAAAGTAATGGTGGAATTCAGATGGCTGGATGAGGACCCTTACAATCTCAACAAGAATACTGAAGTGCTGGTAATGGATATTAAATTCATTACAGATTTTACATTTAATCCGAATGAAAAATACAACCTCCTCTCCTTCTTAAAATTGCCCACCACCATCTGCGGAATAGATGAGAAGCAATTATACGCCCCCTATCAGATCGGTTATGAAAAGAACTGGACAGGTACCATAGATAATATTTATATTCAGCACGATATCTTCACAGCGACACCTGTTATCCCGTCAGGTTTTACCTACACAAATAAATATGTGGGCGAAAAGGACCAGGTGCTTATTTTAAAAAATATCACTCCGGCACCTGATCAGCGCATCGGTTTTTATGCTATACAGGAAAATTATGGTGTATGCGGAAAGAATAAGCTTGTTGAAGAACAACTCATTATTCCGGTACCTGTAAAAAATGTAACTGCTTCGTCCTGGGTGAAAACAGATACCAAGATAAGCGGCCGTAATTATGTTGTTGCCAATGAAGTGGCCTTTAGCGATAAGATACAGGCTTACCAGACAGGTAATCCTACAAATCTCGATATGATGAGTGCCGGCTTTCAGACCAAACCTTATACCTCTTATCTGCTGAATGATTATCTGACGGGCGATTGCAAAGGCCAGTCTGCCGATATTGATATCAGAGAATCAGGTCACCCGATATATGCATTTGATATCAGTAATTACAACCCTGATGATTCTGCTTTTGCCGGAAAGGATAACCTTGCTATGCAAACCGGCTGGTGTGAGGGCGCTGCGGGTTCAGGTAAGGGTGAATACATCGAATTTGAGCTCACACAGCCTGTAAAAGCGATAAAAATGTATAACGGCAACTGGCTCAACGATAAAGTGTACAAGGAATCTACCATGGTCGATATTATCCGGTTTAATTCTCCTGATGGACTTATTGATGATCTCAAATATTCCATTATTGATCTTCAGATACAAAACCTGTATCAGCTGAAATTACCTGCGGGCAAATACCGTATTTACATGAACGATATCGGTGAAGGTAAAAATCCGGTGAGCTGTATTGCTTCCATTACCTTTGATTTTGATCTGCAGGACGAATGGTATCAGAATAGCATGACCATGCTGGAGAGTATCTATAAAAAACCAAAATAAAAGATCCTGTCACTTTGCGAATGTTCTACCTGCTAAGTGCAACATAATCTTTAATAAGTGTTCTGATAAAACCTGTTTTATCAGCCGGCAAAACTTCCAGTGCAAGTTTTTGTTTGACGATCTGCAATGACTCATTCAGCGCTTCTGTATGCGCAGGATTGCGATGCCTGTTATAACGGTCAAGAACTTCCTTCAGCAGCAGCATATCAGCTTCTGTAAATTGCGTAACATTCGTATAAACAGGTTTGTAATTTGATAATGAGCGTATACTCAGAATATCGATCAGAAAAATTTTTTGTGCGGGTGATGTTTTTATAACCGTAGTGTTTGCAACGATATCACCCAGTCGCTGCCCCTTAGCAGATGAACTGATGAGCATGCAGGCAACAGCTCCCATGGTAAATACGATGTCAATGGCACGGAAGGCCCAGCGGATAAGATAATCGTTCATCGAAGGTTCAATACCGTCGATTTTCACCACTTTAATGCCCAGTGCTTTTTTCCCCAGAGTTTGTCCATCCATTAATATTTCAGAGACAAGACTGTAGAATGTGAAGAAAGGAAGGGCTATGATGTATCGTCCTGTGGTCTTCATATTGCCAAAAAAAAGCTCGATCACCAGGAGAAGTATAAAAAACCCGACCGTCAATGTGATAATATCAATAATAAAGGCAAATATCCTGTCACGGAGTGTTGCCAATTCATAGTTGATCGTTACGTTCTGACTCGTTAGTATGTCAATGCTGCGCACAAGAAAAAATTATCCTCTATATTTAAACCGCAAATGAAAGAAACCTTTTTCATACAACAAAATAAAGAAAAATGGGAGGAATTTGAACAGGAATTCAGCAACGAGAACAGAGACCCCGAAAAGCTCAGCAATCTTTTTATGCAGATAACGGATGATCTGAGTTACAGCCGCACCTATTACCCTAACCGTTCAGTAAAAATATATCTCAATAACCAGGCACAGAAAGTATTTGCATCCATCTACCGGAACCGGGTACGGCGCAGACGGAAATTTATTCATTACTGGAAAGAGGACCTGCCAAAGCTGTTGTTTGAGAGCCGCAGGCAATTGCTGTTTGCCTTTCTTCTATTCGTTGTTTCAATGGGCGTAGGCATTCTGTCGAGCATGCACGATCCGGATTTCCCACGCCAAATTCTAGGCGACAGTTATGTGAATATGACACAGGAAAACATCGATAGCGGCGATCCTATGGCGGTATACAAACAAATGAACGGAAGGGATATGTTCTTTTATATCACCTACAATAATCTGCGTGTGTCTTTCTTTTGTTTTATACTCGGTATATTCTTCGGGGCGGGTACGGGAGTTTATATTCTGTATAATGGCATCATGCTGGGCGCCTTCCAGTATTTTTTCATTGAACGTGATCTTTTCCGTGAATCCTTCCTCACCATATGGGTACACGGCGCCTTAGAAATATGCGCCATTATCATCGCCGGCGCCGCCGGTTTTGAGTTAGGGAAAGGGCTGTTGTTTCCGGGCACTTACAGCAGACTGCAATCATTCCGCAAAAGTGCGATGCGGGGGCTTCAGGTACTGCTAGGTATTGCGCCTGTTATCGTTATAGCCGGCTTTAATGAAAGTTATTTAACACGCCATACGGAAGTGCCTGATATCGTTCGGGCATTACTCATCATTCTTGAATTCAGCTTTATGCTGTTTTATTACGTTTATTACCCCTATAAAAAATCACGCACCGGTTTTGCCGCTCGGGAAAGAGCAGAAGAACTGCCGCCAGAAAATAAAACGGAGCCTGTATTCAATACCATAAAAAGTGATGGCGACATATTTGCTGATGCCTTTATCTTATTCGGAAGAAAATTCAAATACATAGCCCGTATCTCGGCATTTATTGCCGTGAGCTATTGTTTACTCTATGTCTTCGCTGTAGCAGGTTTTGGCAGTTTGCGTACCGACAGGTCTATGAAAGAGCTGGCTGCTCTTTTAAATAGTTCCGGTGATGCTCCGCTATTTCTCCTCAATGCCGTTTCCTTTACTGTGCTGTTCTCGCTGGTATTTTATCTCATGTACAATGTTACAGGAAAGGAGATCGTAACCTTAAAAAGGTATTTTGTTTTTTTATGGAAGAACAGCCTGATATTTTTTGTTGCTGCTGCTTTGCTATGTTCTGTTTTTTTAATGCATTCCAATATAAAATACCTGCTTTCGCTGGTACTCTTTCCCTATATCTGCCTCTTCCTTTGCCAGTTCACAACACTCCGGTCATCACGCAGGGAAAAGCTGCGGGGGAGATTTTTGCGAACAGGCATTTCTAATCTCATTGTATTATATCCGGCATTATTACTGCTCGGTTTTCTTTTTGTATTTGCTGTCGACTGGCTTTTTGACACTGTAGGCATGAGCCTGCTCGACATCATTAAATGGAATATTCCCTTCAGTGAACACATCTACAGAATGGTGACAGATCTGTTGCTGACATTTATTCTTTTATTTGATTTTTTTATTGTGCTTGGGCTGATATGTTTCAACATGTGCTTTTTATATTACAGTCACAGGGAGGCAGTAACGGCAGATGAACTTCGTGCACGCATTGCTGCTTTCGGCAGAGTAACCTTAAATCAGGGAACCGGATGAAAATTATATTCTGGCTCCGGTGTGCATGCATATGTTTTGCCATTTGTTTTTACTCTGTGCAGATATCTGCACAGGTAGCAACTTCCTATCACCCTATAGATTCTGTTAACTGGCAGAAAGCTGTCAGAGGGCTGGATTATAATGAGGAACCTGAAAAGCAGGAAACATCAGATATGACCATAGAGGCACCGGAAGCTGTGGGCGGTGGTGTTTCCATGCTGGTGCAAATATTATTGTATGCTGCCATTATTGCGCTGCTTGTTTACATTATACTGCGCATCACGGGAAGGGATATATTTTCGAAAAATCAGCATATCCGGAAAAAAGATATCATAAGTGAAGAGGACCTTGAACAGGCTCCGATGGAAAGCGACCTGCAAAAATTCCTGCGCAGCGCACTGGAAAAAAAAGATTTCCGCCTGGCCATACGCATTTATTATCTCATGATATTGCAGGAATTGCATGAGAGGGAGATCATCGTATGGAAAAAAAATAAAACAAACCGTGATTACATTCTTGAGTCATCAGGCAGGGATTATTCGCATCAGTTCATGCACAATACCATGATATATGAATATATCTGGTACGGCGAAAAACAAATTGCCGAAACACAATTCGCTCAGGTGAAACCTTCATTTTTAACTTTATTGCAGGATATAGCTTCCAGGAGATCATGAAAACAAAGAACCCTGCAATAATATGGATAGCTGCAGCCTGTGCAATATTTCTATTGCTTGTGATCTATTTATTTTCCCTGTCAAAAAAGAGATATGACTGGAGTGAAAGCTATTATCTCAATGACAACGAACCTTTTTGTATAAGCGTTCTGGCAGATATTATGGAAGGTTATCACCCCGGATCGGAATTCAGTATACTGAAGAGATCGCCTGATACTTATTTTGATACTGCCTCAGCGGGTGTTCATAATTACATGTATGTTGGCCGTTCATTTCACATGGAAGATACTTCACTGTCAAAATTCCTTGATTTTATCTACCGTGGAAATACGGCACTTATAGCAGTGAACAGTTTTTCTGACGAAGTGAGAGCCGCTTTCTTTCCTGCAAATTCAGAAATTGAGGAAGATACGGATGAAATGTATATAGATGACAGCACTGAACAATTCATATCTAAGGATGACAGCCTTGAGGCTTATATGATAGTTCCGTCTCCATCATTACTGAGGAGTTCTGTGGTGATGAATGTAAATCTCAATTTCACAGATAAAAATTTTGCTTCCACGAATGGCTATCCTTATACATTTGAAGAAAGAGATATACCCTATGCATATGAATGGCAGTCATTCAATGAAGAATACATTAATGCTGAAACTGAAGCAGGCATAGAACCACTTGGCCGTGTAAGTTCGGGCGGATATAATTTCATTCAGATAGACCATGGTACCGGAAGAATTCTCCTCTTTACTACTCCCATCGTACTCACAAATTATTATCTTATAGAAAAAGATAATCTGGAATATACAGCCGGGGTCCTTTCCTACTTACCAGCCGGTGATATCCTGTGGGACGAGTATTCAAAACAAAATCACGGTGATGATTATTCTGCACCTGAAAGTGAAGGACCGCTGCAATTTATTCTATCGCAAAAAGCGCTGCGCTGGGGCTGGTATACCATGCTGGCAGGTCTGCTGCTCTTTATCATCTTCCGCAGCAAACGAACTCAGCAGATCATTCCCATCACGGAGCCCAACATAAATAAATCACTTGAGTTTGTGCAGACCATAGGCCGCATGTATTTTATGCGCAATGACCAGAAAAAACTTGTGCAACAGAAAATGAAGTTATTTCTCTACTATCTGAAAGATAAATATAAGATCTCAAACCCGGAGGTTGCTGATTTCTATACCACACTTTCCATGCGGTCGCAAATACCGGCTGATGAGATACAGCGAATATTTGAAACATATAAAGAGCTTGAAAATAAAATGCAGGTCTCAGACAAAGAATTATTACATTTTCACGAAATACTGAATACATTTTATAAAAATTGTAAATAACCATTATGGAAGAAAATCCGTTAACCCCGGCCGATAATTTTTATCAGCAGCAAACACCCGAACTGCAGCAGATCCAGCTTCAGGTAATGAGTATCCGCAATGAGCTTCAAAAAGTGATCATTGGCCAGCATAAGCTTATTGACCTTTTTATTGCCGGTATTTTTGCCGGCGGGCATGTATTGATAGAAGGTGTTCCGGGCATAGCAAAAACGCTTACAGCACGATTGCTTGCAAAGACCATAAGCACACAGTTCTCCAGAATACAATTCACGCCTGACCTTATGCCTACCGATGTGCTGGGTACATCTGTCTTTAATCAGAAGACCTTTGAATTCAATTTCAGGAAGGGCCCGGTGTTTTCAAATATTGTCCTTATTGATGAGATAAACAGATCCCCTGCTAAAACGCAGGCAGCTCTCTTTGAAGTAATGGAGGAACAGCAGATCACTATGGATGGTACAACGTATAAACTCGATTTTCCTTTTTATGTGGTGGCCACACAAAATCCAATTGAGCAGGAAGGTACATACAAACTCCCCGAAGCACAACTTGACCGCTTTCTGTTCAAGATCAAGATCACCTACCCTGCACTTGAGGAAGAGAAACAGATACTGTATCGTTTTAAAGATGATTTTACAAACAGGCAGAAAGAAAATGTGCAGGCTGTAATGACCATACCGCAGCTTCAGCAATGCCGTGAGATCGTGGAAAAAGTATTTATCTCTAAGGAGTTGCTGGATTATATTGCACAGATCGTTTTCAGCACACGAAATCACAGTGACCTTTTCCTCGGTGCATCGCCACGTGCATCGCTTGCTATACTCAAATCATCAAAGGCCATTGCAGCGATGAACGGCAGGAATTTCGTAACACCTGACGATATCATGTATGTGGCTTACGCAGTGCTCAATCACCGCATTATTGTCAGCCCCGATAAAGAACTTGAGGGGGTGGACAGCGAAGCTGTTGTGAGATCGATCATTGAAAAAATAGAGATACCGAGATGAAAAATCCATTCCGGAATATCTATTTTACCAACAGGTTATATTGGGGCATAGCAATTTTTGTTATGCTTTTTGCACTCAGCTTCCGGTTTGCGTTTCTTTTTCCCATAACACAGGCTACTGTTATTGCATTTGCTGCAATCTGCCTTGCAGATCTTGTTCTTTTATTTAATCCATCCGTGCGGCTGGGATGTGAAAGACATATTGCCGATATATTTTCCCTGAGTGATGAAAACCCGGTATTTCTGGAACTTGAGAACCGTTCATCCCTGTCCCTGCATCTCGATATCGTGGATGAGCTGCCTTATCAGTTACAGATTCGTGATTTCAGGATACAATATAAAATGCCGGGTGGTGCTAAAAAAAGAATTGAATACAGCCTGCGGCCTCTTCGGAGAGGTGAATATATTTTCCGAAATGTAAATATCTATGCGCACAGTTTCATAGGTATCGTGCAGAGGCGGTTTGTTTTCAGCAGGCAGAACATTACGCATGTGTATCCTTCCATTATTCAAATGAAAAAATACGAATTGCGCACCATAAGCCGTATCGCATTTTTTGAAGGAGTAAAAAAGATGCGTCGTATAGGTCATAGTTATGAATTCGATCAGATAAAACGCTATGTGCAGGGTGATGATATCCGCAGTATCAACTGGAAGGCTACAGGACGCACGGGTGATATCATGGTGAATCACTATGAGGATGAAAGGGCCCAGCAGATATATTGCATCATAGATAAGAGCCGCACTATGAAGATGCCGTTCAATGGTCTGAGCTTAATGGACTATGCAATAAATTCAAGTCTTGTGATTTCCAATATTGCGATGCGCAAAGAAGATAAGGCCGGCATCATCACGTTCAGTGATAAGATCGGTACGACATTGCAACCCGAAAAGCAGCGCAGGCAATTGCAGAAGATACTGGAAGTATTATATAACGAAAAAGAACGGTTCAATGAGGCAAATTATGAATTGCTTTATCTGCATGTACGAAATTCCATTAAAGTGCGCAGCCTCATTTTTTTATATACGAACTTTGAAAGTTTTTATGCTATTGAACGGGTGGTGAACATATTGCGGAAAATGAATAAACTGCATTTGCTGGTAGTAATATTCTTTGAGAATGATGAGATCGTACAATACGCCAGATCTGAAAGTTCAAAACTGGAAGATATTTATCTCACCACAATTGCACAGAAATTTGCAGTTGAAAAGAATCTTATCCGGCAGGAATTGATAAAATATGGTATTCAAACGATCATTTCCACTCCTGCGGAGCTTTCAGTGAACACTATAAATAAATATCTTGAATTAAAGGCCAGGGGATTGATCTAATTTTCTTCGCTGTCAAGAGGCCCCTGATCCTCCAATATCATATCATATTTATCAGCATACGCTGCCTGTGCAGCAGCAAAGGCTTCATCCAGTATTGCTTCACGGGCAGTCATGGTCTCAATGGCAACACTCAGTTGTTTTTCGGCAGTTTCCGTTTGCGCTGTGTCCAGCATATAATCATAGATCATACGGTACTCATCACCCACAACTTCCTTATAAAAAGTAAAAAGCGCCTGTGAAGCTTTCAGGTATTCAGCGTTATTATCAAAAACCGGCATTGCATTGATTTTTTCCTGCGACAGGGCAACCTGTTTTTTAAGTGCATTATATGTTTCGCTGAGATGTTGCCTGTAGTTTGCAGGGTCAGTACGCTCATTGAGTGCATCGGAAAAATTGCGGATAGAAGCTTCAATGAGCTGCTGCTCACTGATGATGCGGTCGTTATATGCAATAGCTTCCTCCCGCAGGGTCTGGCTGAAAGAAGTAATTGCAACGAAGAGCAATACGGGCAAGAGGCTTGATTTTTTCATCTTTTACTTTCGTCAAAAATACGGGAAAGATGCCGACTACTAAATTCTGTTAACTTTTCATTAAATTGGAAAAGCGCTCTATCTTTGCGCCCGCCTATCATTTTGACAGGTACAAATCCAAAATAGTATTTACAATGAAAAATCTTTTTTTTATCATCATCCTGCTTCCCGTGCTTGCCTCTTGCCAGAACACAAAAAAGAATACAAAAGAGATAAAACTTGCTACGGCGCAGGATTCGGTGAGCTATGCCCTCGGTATAAATATCGGTGAGAGCCTTAAGCAGCAAGGCATAAATGAGCTGAATACCGATCTCATATCAGCTGCAATAAATCAGGCCTTTGCAGGAGATACAACTGTAATGCTCATGAACAATCAAAAAGCCATCGCTTTCCTCAATATGTATTTTCAGAAAAAACAAAAAGAAGAAGGTGATAAGAAGCTCGCTGAGGGAAAAAAATTCCTGGAAGAAAATGCAAAGAATCCCAATGTAAAAACGACCGCCTCCGGTCTGCAATATGAAGTAATTTCTGAAGGTACCGGTGCGACACCCGTTGACGGCGATATGATCACGGTGAATTATACGGGTAAACTTATAGACGGAACAATTTTCGACAGTTCTGCTGACCACGGACAGCCGCTGACCCGATCCATAAACGGAGTTATCAAAGGCTGGACAGAAGCATTTAAACTCATGCAGGAAGGTGCAAAATATAAGCTCTATGTTCCCAGTGAACTCGCTTACGGACCACAGGGTGGCGGCAAGATACCACCGAATTCCGTGCTGATATTTGATGTTGAACTTATAAAAGTAAGCCCGGCTCCCCCTAAGGATACAAAAGGACAGACCACACCGCAGAATCATTGATAGAATCATATATACCATTTAAAAAGGGCAGCATGAGTTGCCCTTTTTATTTTCCACAAAGCATGATCAAAAATAGTAGCACCCGACGCTCTGCTGATTCAGAATTCCGGTATCTTGTGTTATGTTTTTATCTGAAATGACAGGTAGCGGATCACAGGGTAAAGAAGAACTTACCGCTGCAGACCAATTCACACTCCGCATCAACAGTCCTGTAGGAGTACTCACGCTTATCTCTTCCGGTAAGGAGATCACCGCTGTTACCTTTAACGGTTCCGCTACCGAAGATACCGGTGGCCATCTTTCGGTGCTGCAGGAATGCAGGCAGGAGCTGGAAGAATATTTTGCCGGAGTAAGAAAAGTATTTACAGTTCCGCTTCAGCCTCACGGAACCGATTTCCGCATGAACGTGTGGGGAAAATTACTGGAGATCCCTTACGGAGAAACTGTTTCCTATTCCACCCTGGCCATTCGCACGGGCGATATTAAAAATGTGCGTGCTGTCGGTTCTGCGAATGGCAAAAATCCTGTTGCAGTGATAATTCCCTGTCACAGGGTTATAGGAGCCAATGGCAGCCTTGTTGGCTACGGAGGCGGCTTATGGCGCAAACAGTGGTTGCTTGAGCATGAAGCCCGGTATGCAAAAGGCATTCACAGGCTTTTCTGAAAAGCTTATGCACACCCTCCCGGGCAAATCTTTTTGACAATTCTGAAAAGTTATTTAACTTAGGGCAAGTTTTACTCCTTAAAATGGAATGCCTATGCGTATTGTTGTTTTACTCAGTTTCATCCTTGTGTGTTCGATCAGCTTAAAGGCGCAGCTTGCACCGGTGGAAGATGCCGGTAGTGTAAAGGCTGCGGCTGGAGTTGAGGATAAAGTGTCCGCTGAAAAAAATGCGATCAATTTTCATTCAGGCGGTCCCGTACTCCTTCAGAATGTAAATATTTATCCGAATCCTGTTCCGCAGTCAAATGCTATTTTGCACATTCAGCCGATCGGCCTTACAATTTATTCATACCAGATCGTAACTTCTACCGGCTCTATTGTGGAGATAGAAAATCTCATAGGCCGTGATGAATTTGACATTGTGTTGCTCAGGAAGGTTGATATTGGTCTGTATTATATAACATTTACAACCAGTGCAGGTACCATAACCAAAACTTTTTCAGTGATCTGATATCTGCTTACGTAATAAATTAATTTCAAAACCCGGCAGAGTCACACGATACTGCCGGGTTTTGTATGTAGTATGAATGCCTTGGCATGCAGCAAATAGTGAAATATAACCTGCTTAATCTCATTTTACTGTGCACCGTGGTTTGCAGTGCGCAAACCTATACAGAGACCGGAACGGCCAGTTATTATCACGATAAATTTGTGGGCAGGAAGACCGCTACGGGCGAGATCTATTCACAGGATAAACTCACGGCGGCTCATAAAACTCTGCCCCTTAACAGTTGGGTGAAAGTGACGAATTTAAAAAACGATTCCGTGATAATCGTGCGCATCAATGACCGTATGCCGCAGTGGAATAAACGCACGATAGATCTCACAAAAACAGGGGCAAAAAAACTCAATTATCTGTACGCAGGCTTAACACGTGTGAGGATCGAAGTGATACCTGATCCCGGCAAAATAAAACCACCTCCTGATAAAAAACTGACCACCATGCCGGTAGCCATGATACCATGTGATCGCCTTACAATCTACAGATCTGAGCCCATGCCTTTATATCCGCATATTCAATATATCCGCATCCGTGAGTCAGAGCCATTTTATACCAGATGGTTCCATGCATTGTCATTCTGATGACTATAATTGCTTCTCCATTTCAAAATGCGGGATGGTGACCTCAGTAAACATGTCTCCTCTTTTTTTATATCCCAGTTTTTCATAAAAGGCAACTGCGGTATCCCTTGCATGACAGTACATGATCTCATAGCCACGGCTTACTGCGATTTTTTCCGAAGCCTCAACAAGCTTTCTGCCTGTGCCCCTGCCCTGCCGGGAAGCTGCAACAGTAACCTGTTTCATTTTCATTTTGCCTGCGTCCTCCGGCACGAGAACAAGACAAGCCTCCAGTACTTCATCCTGAAAATAGCCAAGATGTATCAGGTCAGATTCGGCTTTAAGTTGTTCCGGTGTGAATTCAAGTCCTAATGGTTTACGCAGCACCTCATAGCGCAATGCAACTTCCTGCTCGTATTGTTCTGAACCGTATAATATCTCTGCAATAAATTCATTTGCGCTGATCTGTTCCAGTATTTTTTTCATAAGCTGAATTGTGTATGCATTATTAAGAGGTCATATCAGCGACGACCAGCTAAGCTTATAGACCCAGCACATCCTTCATTGTAAATACGCCTTTTTTGTCTTTCAGCCAGATAGCCGCCTGCAGCGCACCTCTTGCAAAACCTTTTCTGTTGAAAGCCTTATGCATGATCGTGATCTCATCGTATTCTGAAAAATAATTCACTACATGGGTACCTGCAACACCGGCCTGACGGTAGGATAATAATTCCAGTTCCTCCGGATTTTTCGTAACGTGGCCAACCCATTTTTCTTTTGAGGGTATATTATCCAGTATCTGACCTGCGAGTTTTAATGCTGTTCCGCTTGGCGAATCCAGTTTTTCTGTATGATGCGTCTCTGCAATTTTTACATTGTACTCGGGCTGTGATCTCATAAACTCAGCAAGCAATTTATTTATCTCAAAAAAGAGATTTACCCCCACACTGTAATTTGGCGTATATAATAAAGTGCCATTTTTTTGCTGACAATATTTTATCACAGTATCGAGATGATTATACCAGCCTGTTGTTCCTACCACAACCGGAACACCGGCATCCAGGCAGATATAAATATTCTGCAATACTGTTTCCGGTGTACTGAATTCAATTGCCACATCAGCCTTCTGCAGATTTTCCGCAGTAAGTTCTTCAACATTTTCTTTATCGATTTTGAGAACTATTTCGATCGTTGGTTCCTGCTCAGTTTTGCTATTTTCTTCAGCTATCATTTCAATGGCCCTGCCCATTTTGCCAAAACCTATTAATGCTATTTTCATTGTATGTGTAAATTGATTTGTATGCCAAACACCGGCTTTGCATCCGGCGTTCGGAATGATGAATAATTTGCTGTTGTATTTTTTGTATTGTATTGAAGAAACGGATCAATGCGCATGGTCAGGTCGTCACTCACATCAAAATTGAATAACTGCGCATCCACTACCGCATCAATAATATTCAGTAAATAGACAAATGCCGTTACAATGTATGAGATATCGAGATATCGCTTTACATCATCCGCAGCCTGCAACAAGGCATCATCCGTAGCTGAAGGATCACTGGCATACTGGTCTATTGTAGTAGAATCACCATCGAAGCGCAGAATAAGTGCACGCTTCAGATCCAGATATCCGTATTTGCCATAAGTGTTATAGATCACAAACCCGGTAGCCGTACCCAAGCCGGCATATACGATAGGTATCTTCCACCATTTTCCATTATATGCCTGTCCAAGTCCCGGTAATAAAGCCGAAAAAAGTGCAGCCTTCCCGGGAGAATGTGCTGAATCATTCCATATGGTGTGTGCACGATGCTGCAGATAAGCTTCTTTTTCGTGTTTGACAGAATCGAGGAACTGATATGCCTGCACGATAAATTTTTTCTGCAGCGTATCTGTGATCAGTGTTATTGTATCCGTCTCCTGCGGATATTCAAATAACATCGAATCGGCAGCTAATGTGTTCAGGCTGTCTGCTATGCCGGTCTGCAAACTTCCGATATCGATCTGCGCAAAAGTGATCTGAGAGATAAGGAATAATAAGCCAAATGCGATGCTTTTCATTAATATAGCTGTCTTACTGAATGATATCCTTCAGGCGGTAGAGGTCGTCATCACTGAAAAAAGATATTAATATCTCACCTTTGCCCGCCTTGCTTCTTTTAATTACAACACGTGTACCGAGGTGCGATGATATATCATCCTGTATCTTGCGGAATTCATAAGGCAGATGGGAAGTTTGAATGGTTTTTTGCGTGCTGCCCTGTTTTTTATTCTGAAAACTGCGCACCATATCTTCCACATCACGAACCGAAAGATTCTTCTGTAAAATTTCTTTGTAAATACTTAATTGCGCAACCGGATCTTCAAGACCGATGAGTGCTCTTGCATGCCCCATACTGATCTTATGCTGCTTCAGCCCGCTTTGAATATCCGGAGGTAATTTTAGCAGGCGTAAAAAATTGGTGACCGTTGTCCTGTTCTTGCCAAGTCTGTCAGCCAGTTGCTCATGCGTTAAACTGCATTCATCGAGCAGACGCCTGAAATGAATTGCGATCTCAATATCATTCAGATCTTCACGCTGTATATTTTCGATCAGGGCTATCTCCAGCATTTCCTGATCATTGGCATTCCGCACATAGGCGGGAATATCCCGCAGGCCGGCTATTTTGGATGCCCTTAACCTGCGTTCACCGGAGATGAGCTGATATTTTGTAGCATTTAATTTTCTAACCGTAACGGGCTGTATCACGCCATGAATGCGGATCGAATTTGCGAGCTCTGTAAGGGCCTCTTCATCGAAATCAGCCCTTGGCTGAAAGGGGTTTATCTCTATCTGATCGAGCGGGATATTATTTGTGGAAGAGATCTCCTCACGTGTTTTTTCAGGCAGACTGTTATGGTCTGAATCCATGTTCTCTAGTAAAGCCCTTATCCCTTTTCCCAGATCATTTTTCTTGCTCATTGTCTTTTTCCATTCGGGCATGCAGTGAAATGCATGCAGCATTTATTTAATTCCTGCTGAAGATAATTAATTCTGATTAATATTTAATAGTCCGGAAGTGGTATCTGCAGCGTTAGCGGCGTCATCGGCATCTGTGTCATCTTCCGCAGCGGTATTTAAACTGCCGTTGTTCTGCAGGATCTCCCTGGCCAGATTCATATAATTTATGGCTCCGGTACTGTCTGCATCGTACATGATAACAGGCTTGCCAAAACTCGGAGCTTCTCCCAGCCTGGTATTACGGTGAATGATAGTATCAAATACAATATCCTGAAAATGTCTCTTCACCTCCGCCACTACCTGGTTACTCAGCCGCAGACGGGCATCGTACATGGTGAGCAGTATACCTTCGATCTGTAAGCTGCTGTTCAATCTGTTCTGAACGATCTTGATGGTGTTAAGCAATTTGCCAAGGCCTTCCAATGCAAAATATTCGCACTGTACGGGTACCAATACTGCATCTGCGGCGCTTAATGCATTTACTGTTATCAGACCAAGTGAAGGTGAGCAGTCAATGAGTATGAAATCATACAGATCCTTTACTTCTGCGAGCACACTGCGCATGATCTTTTCCCTGTTTGGATGATTTATCAGTTCGATCTCTGCTCCCACAAGGTCAAGATGCGCAGGCAGAATATCGAGATAGGGTGTATCCGTTTTATGAATGGCATCCTTAGCGGGCTTGTCATTGATCATACAATCGTAAATATTGGTGCGCCCGGCACGTGGATCAAAACCAATACCCGATGTTGAGTTTGCCTGCGGGTCAGCATCGATCAGCAGTGTTTTAAATTCGAGCACTGCAAGGCTTGCAGATAAATTAATGGCAGTTGTTGTTTTGCCAACGCCACCTTTTTGATTTGCTATTGCTATGATCTTTCCCATGTTTGTTTTGGTTGTATTGGGTTAATGTTATTATGAAGGTAAATTTATGGTCTCTCCTATCTGCATTAAAAACAATTGCTTATCCTGATTTGCAAATTTTTGCACGGCCGTTGCATGATCTATTTTTATCTGATCGAATGTATCGTAATGCATCCCGATTATCTTATCGCATTTAATATACTTTGATGCAATAAGTGCATCATCAATTCCCATGGTGAAATAATCACCAAGTGGCAAAAATGCAAAATCAACGCTGGCATGTTTACCCAGCAATTTCATATCATAATGTAATGCAGTATCGCCGGCAAAATAAAAATTGGCTTCTTTACCCGTTACATAAAAGCCGCAGGGTACTCCACCATTTGTGCCATCGGGAAAACGGCTTGTATGTACGGCATTTACAAGTTTAACAGACCCGAAGTCAAGCGCAGCACTTCCACCTATATTCATTTTCATCACATTCGTTATACCCTTCTGCTCAAACCAGCGCATCACTTCATATACCCCGATAAGCTTTGCGCCTGTTCTTTCTGCAATTCGTACAGCATCACCGGTATGGTCGCTGTGCGCATGCGAGATCAGAATATAATCAACGGAAATTGTATTAATATCAATATCTGCTGCAAGCGGATTTTGTGAAATGAAGGGATCAAATAAAATCTTCTTTTCCCCGGTATTGACACAAAAACATGAATGACCGTAATACGTTACCTGCATGATCTACCAATTATATTACGGATCGTAAAGGTAGACCCATCACCTGCCTTTATTAAATAAACAGCGGACAACTTACAAACAGCATTTTTCTTCTTTGTGGATAATTCCGGACTGTTTGCACAGCTGAATTATTTGTGTATGCAGGAAGCCAGCTCAGTATATAATTCAAAAGTTACGATGCCGGTATTAATCCTGTTCTAATGAAACTGTTACATTTTCGTTGACAGGGTTTTTCACAGGCGCATTGTGATGCTGCACATAGTGTTTGAGGCTGCGCACAGCGAACAAAATACTTCCCAGCATTAATATTGCTCCGAGCAGAAATGCAGCACCCGGAAAATGAAATGGTGCCTTATCACCGGTGAAAAATGCAAATATATTTGTCATGAGCAGCGGACCAATGATAGATGTGGCGCTCATCAAACTTGTAAGTGCCCCCTGCAATTCACCCTGTTCATTTGGCGGCACTTGTGCAGAAACAATGCTTTGCAAGGCAGGCATGGCTATACCCCCAAGGCAATAGGGAACCAGAAAGGCATACATCATCCAGCCTTCTGACGCAAATGCAAATAAGAGCAATCCCAAAGTATAAAATGAAAGTCCGTAATAAACAGATTTTTTCTGCCCCAATATCGGTATTGTGTAACGGATTAAACCTGCCTGCACAATTGCTATCAGAACACCTACAACCGCCAGTGAAATACCCACTTGCTTTTTGCTCCAGTCGAAAGTACCCATGGTAAAATAGCTCCAGTTACTCTGCACCGCATGTGCCGCTATGTAAATACAGATAAGTGAGGCGATAAGGCCATAAGCCATTGGATATTTTTTCAGATGTGCGAGTGCTCCGATGGGGTTGGCTCTTTTCCATTCAAACTTCCTGCGGTGTTCTTTATCTAAAGATTCAGGCAATATAAAATAGCCGTAGAGCCAGTTCAGGAAGGTAAGTCCGGCCGCACCATAAAACGGCACCCTTGTACCCAATTCTCCGAGCAAACCTCCCACCAGCGGACCAATGATAAATCCAAGACCAAAGGCTGCGCCTATTAAACCGAAATTCTGCGCCCTCTTTTCCGGAGGTGAAACGTCAGCGATATAGGCTCCTGCAGTGGTAAAACTGGCTCCTGTTATACCCGCTATGATTCTGCCTACAAAAAGCATCCAAAGGTTTGGTGCGAATGCAAGGATAAGGTAGTCAAGTCCGAATCCGAATAAGGCGATCAGCAACACCGGCCTTCGTCCATATTTGTCGCTGAGATTGCCTAGTATGGGAGAAAAAATAAATTGCATGAGAGAAAATGCAAACAAAAGCCAGCCGCCTATTCTCGCTGCCTCACTGTAATCACCACCGTGCAGTTCCCTTATCAGATCGGGTAATACAGGTATGATGATGCCGAATCCTATCACATCTATAAGCAGGGTCACAAATATAAAACCCATTGCTGCCTTCCTTTTTTCCATCGTAAAAAAATGAGGGCGCAAGATAAGCAGAATAAAAAATTATGCTCCGGCATGTGGTTTATATAAAGGTCTTTACTGCCTGATACCCTGATTGCGGTATTCTCGTGCAGGGTGTTATGATAACCCTCTCCGAACGCTACTTTTGCACTGTTTAGAAAATATCTAAATAATGAAACTAAGATCTGCACTTATACTCCATTTGTTTGCCGCAACAGGCCTTATCTATGGCCAGTCTGCGGAGACGGATACGTCAGCAGAAAAAGTAGATTCACGTTTTAAAAAGGAAAATCTTGATCTGAATATTTACGGTGAGATATTTTATAATATCTATGACTGGGAAACTTACACAGATAAGAATAATGCTATTGACTTCAACCGCATCGTATTTGCGCCGGTATACCATTTTAATGATAAGCTGAAGCTGGAACTGGAGGTTGAATTTGAGCACGGTGGTACCGGCACCGAAATGGAGTTCGACAAATTTGAGGAGTTCGGGGAATTTGAACAGGAAATAGATAAAGGCGGTGAGGTGCTGATCGAGGAAATGGAACTTGCATACGAAGCACATTCATGGCTGGAATTAAAAGCCGGAAAACTGAAAGTGCCGGTAGGTTTTGTAGCAGCCACAGATGAGCCGCTTGAATATTTTACATCTACGTACAACAATGTGGAAGAAACACTCATCCCCACTGCCTGGTATAATTACGGCATCGGTGCTGAAGGTGAACTGCACAACTGGAAATATAATGTTGTGATCGTAAACGCACTGGATAATTCGCAATTCAGTTCAGCGAACTGGATAAAGAGAGGAAGCCTGGAAAGATTTGAAACTGTTGGTGCAGATGCATTTGCCGCAGCAGCAAGAATAGACTACAAACTGAATGCCGAGTCAGAGATCGGCGTGAGTGGTTATATCGGCAACAGTACACCAAACCGACCTAAAGAAGATATTACAGACGATGCATATGTTAGCCTGGCCGATGCACATCTACACACGCAATTCAACAATCTTAAATTCAACGCACTTTTATTTTACGGCAATTTGCAGAATGCAGATATTGTGAGTGATGCCAATAGAAACCTTTCGAATAACTTAAATGTGAAACGTACACCGGTGGGCTCCACTGCTCTCGGTTATTTTGCGGAAGCAGCATTTGATATTTTATCCCTCACTTCCGTGAAGAACAATACGCTCGACATTTTCGCAGGGTATTATTATTATGATACCATGCATAAAATAACCGGTGATGTTTTCGACAATCCACGCTGGGAACGCAGCGAGATCCGTACAGGCCTAAGTTATATATGGAATGAGCATGTTGCGCTGAAAAGTGATGCTACTTTCCGTACACTCAATATACCAACAGCAAATAAAGAAATAACCTATACAACAGCATTAGCATTTCAATTTTAAACCAAAAAATAATTATGAAAAAAACGATCAGAATATCCACCCTTTTTGTCGCATCCGGCATGCTTGTATTCGCATCCTGTAACGATGAGAAACCGGGACCAATAGATAATGACTATGATTTTAAAAATATATTGACCAATGTATCAGAGAATGTGATCACAGCAACCTACAGTGATCTGCATGCTAAAGCTGAGGGCCTGATGGATGCTGTTTCGGTAATGCAGGATGAAGGCACAGCAGAATCTCTTGATGCTGCACGGCAGGCCTGGCGTGATTGCAGACGCCCCTGGGAACAGAGTGAGGGATTTTTATTTGGCCCTGTGGAAACAAAAGGTATCGACCCTTCCATCGACAGTTGGCCTGTAAATACAATTGATCTCGACGCTGTGCTTGCCAGCAGTGATGCGCTTACCAAAGAATATATTGACGGACTGGAAGGAACAGTAAAAGGATTTCACACCATTGAATATCTGCTTTTCGGTACTGAAGGAGATAAAGTGATAGCAGATTTCACAGCACGTGAATTTGAATATCTGATCTCTGTAAGTGAGAGCCTCGAAGGTGCCATTGAAGAACTTTACGACAGCTGGGATCCTGCAGAAGAGAATTTCAGTAAAAATGTTTCGGAAGCAGGTGAAAGCGGAAGCATCTATGTGAGCCAGAAAGCTGCCATGCAGGAAATTGTGAACGGTATGATCGCCATTGCAGATGAAGTTGCAAATGGCAAGATCAACGATCCGTTCACACAGCTCGATATCACACTGGAAGAAAGCAGATTCAGTGCAAACAGTAAACTCGATTTTCAGGATAATATCCGCAGCATACAAAATATCTATGAAGGAAATTATGTAACAGGCACTGAAGGTGTAAGCGATTTTATTCTGGAAACAGATGGCGCTCTTGATGCTGAAGTACATGCATCGATACAAAATGCAATTGACATGATAGGCGCTATTCCGGGCACATTTACAGAAGCCATTTTTGCAAATCCAACAGAAGTTGCTGCAGCGCAGGATGCAGTGCGTGACCTGCAGTCATTAATGGAAACTAAACTGAAACCTGTTATTGATGAATTGTAATTTAATATATGATTCATCTGTAAAACCGTAATGAAAATGTGTTTTTGGATCACATGATAAAGGGAAGAATAAAGAATTTTCTGAAGTTAAAACTTGCAATAATTTTTATTGCAGGTTTTTTTCTTTCCATGCACTCCTGTTCGGTGGATGAGCCTGTTGTATTTTCCGACTGGTTCAATGCAGATGAATACAATGCCGGCGGAGCAACTACCATTTTTGATGCCTCATCAGGCGCCTTTTCCTCACCTGCAGAAAATTTAAGCCCAGAACATTTCAATAAGCATAATGACGGTGACGCAGAATTTGAAGCAACATTTGTCACTGCACCGGCAAGCATAAACAGCGGGCTTGGTCCCATTTTTAACAATGTGAGTTGTGTGGGTTGCCATATACTTGATGGTCGTGGTGATGAGCCAACTGTTTTCAGAATAAGCATACCGGGCTTTGATGTGAACGGCGGTCCTGCACCGGTTCCCTTATTCGGCACACAATTGCAGAATAAATCTGTATTTGGTATATCAGCCGAAGGTGATATTGATATTACGTACACAGAAGAAACACATAATTTTCCGGATGGCGAAGTGTATCATTTACGCAGACCTTCATACAGCCTTGTAAATAATTATACTGCGCTGCCTGCTGAAGTACTTTTATCCGTTCGTGTGGCACCTCCGGTTTTTGGATTGGGTCTGCTTGAAGCAATTCCTGAAAATGCGATACTCGCAAATGCGGATGAAGCTGATGCCAATAATGATGGCATTTCAGGCAGACCCAATTATGTAAAAGAAGTTTTATCGGGACAAACGCTTATCGGCCGTTTCGGATGGAAGGCAAATCAACCCAATCTGGATCAGCAGACTGCAGGTGCTTTCAATGGCGATATGGGTGTTACGAATTATATATTTTCTCAGGAAAGCTGTTACGGGCAATCGCAATATGATGGCTTCGGTGATGAGCCCGAAATTCCGGATGAAACACTGGAGCTTGTTTCCTTTTATACAAAAACATTAGCGGTACCTGCACCAAGAAATTTAGATGATGAAGATGTGATGGAAGGCAAAATGTATTTTTTTTCTGCAGGATGCAATAGCTGTCATGTACAAAAATTTACCACAGGCAGCATAGCCGATATTCCGGAACTCAGCAATCAGGCAATTTATCCGTACAGTGATATGTTATTGCATGATATGGGTGCAGGACTTGCAGATGGCAGACCGGATTATCTGGCAAATGGCAATGAATGGAAAACACGGCCGCTCTGGGGAATCGGACTGACACTGGTAGCAAATGGACATACCATATTTTTACATGACGGACGTGCACGCAATTTAACCGAAGCCATTATGTGGCATGGAGGTGAAGCTGAAAATGCAAAAAATAATTTTGCAAATCTCAACAAAGAGCAACGTGCAAAAATGATCAAATTTTTAGAAGCGCTTTAAAAAGCAACCCTGTCGGTGCCCACCCATTCATCCCATTGATATCCTAAATCATCATAGGTTACATAATACTGATCACCATCAGTGGCCAGCACTTTTCCGCTCACCCAGTTGCCATCTTCATCCTGTACCGATGCAGCTTGTTCTGAACCGTCTGAAAGTCTTTCATACGTGAGCCATAGAGTCCCGGTGCCGCCAACTTCCACAACCTTATAAAATCCATCAATGGCTTCTTCAATGGAAGCCGTTTTGGGTTTTGAGCTTTCAATGTCTACAACATCGCCAAGCGGGTATTGCACATAATAGGGTATTTTAATACTATCCGGTGAAATTGTCCAGTCCTCATAATCGGAATAATCATAAAAGCGCACCTGGATATTATCATTCTTTTTTCCTGTTACCTGAACCGGGTAATAATTATGTTTATGTTTTGCAAAAACATACTGACCTGCATGAAATTTATCATCTGTAAATGCTTTCATACTGTGATTTGTTTTCACAACAGTTTCTTCTACATCCCAGTTAAAAAATGCCGCCGCTGATTTCTGCCGTTCATTGTTTTTCATGGAAGCATCCACTTCAGCCACCATTTCGGAAAAGGATATTGCGCCATTACCATCCAGATTTTCATAAGCATCACCGTTGAGGCCGTCGATTATTTTTTGTGTGAATGTCCAGTTACCTGTACTCCAGTTCGCAGCGGCGCAGGAAGTGATAGCCGAAGCTTTAATTCCCTTATTGCCGAACTTTTGCGCCTGTTCGACAAGTCCGCCGCTCTGGCAGCAGTCGGCCATAAAGAGTACGGAATTGCCCTTAAAAGCATTTATGAACGTATCACCGATATAATCGATATTAAAACCTGTTGATTCGGGATACCAGGAGCTGATATCATAATTGGCAAAATAGATACTCTCGTGATCGTTGATATAGTTATAGCCCGGAAATCCATGACCAGAGAAATAAAAGACAAAATGCGTATTCTCATCACTCATGGTAGCAATAGAATCAAAGGCTTCATAAATATTCTCAAGTGTTGTCTCCTGATCATATAGGGCAATGATGTTTTCAGGAGCCACACCCATATTCAGAAATGTCTGCTCCAGCTCTGCATCTTTTCTGTGATAGGTATCAAAGGATTCAAGATAAGGATCCTGCCAGGTAAGTCCGCCCACGATGAGGATCTTCAGATGATCCGGGTTAAAAAAAATGGCTTCTGAAGCTGTCTCATCATCAGGAGTTAAGAGGTCATGGTTACAGGATGCGAAAAAGATAGCTACTGTGAGAATCGTGAAAACAGGGCGCATTTGGATCGATTGTTCTTACAAAAATACTATATTCTATTAGAAGACAAGGGCTAAGGGCTTTGCATTGCTGGTCTTCTACCGCAAGAGGATGAGTGTGGGCTTTGCGTTGCAACAATCGTATGGGGTCTTCGCTAAGCCTGAACTGTACAGCTTTGAATGGACAGTTATTTAAAAATACAATTGTCTCACTGACCGCTTTATATACTTACCTTCAATGAGTAAATTTGTAAAAGCTCCCACTTTAACACCTAAAGCGCCATTCTTTTTTTTGTAACGCTGAAGGCCTGACTCGAATAAAATGAAAGGGCGTTTTCGCCAATACTCTATTTAATAACACGGTTTCTATTAAGCCAGTTAACTATTTTAATCCTTTCACTATTCAGCATGGAAATTGGGATGTTATGACAATGCTCCATTGGGCTCAATAAAAAACACCGTTTGTATTTTTTGCCACTATTGCAAAAGCAAATTTCATTTCTTCCCAACGATGCAACACCGCAAATCAGTTGTAATCTTTGCATTACCTCTGCATCTGTATTCAGGCCAAAGATTTCTTTGTAGCCTACCAACATTCCTTCTTCACCATGTGGATACTCGCCCTTTGCATAACTCTTATCTTTTACTTTGATGATATGGTTAGCAAGATAATCATGGACAAATCTGCTCATCCATTTCAACAAAGAAATTGGAGTTCCTAATTCTTTGTAGATAATGGCGTTTGTTGCTAAGCAGCAAACACCATTACTATTATGCCATTCCGCTGAAGGTTCTATCTTCTTAGTTGTTTCAAGTAAAGCTGGTAAGTCGTAAGGAAAGCCAGGTGGAATAAGAATCTTTATTCCATAAGTATCCCACTTATGACCATCAGCATCAACGACATCAAACTCTCCCTCAATCTTCCACCATTCACCAAATTTTTCAGGAGGAAGAAGTTTCTTATACTTTGTGCATAGCTCATCAAACTCACGATATACTAATTCCTTGGAGACCATGGTTTATGAACGACAGTGCTTTTCAATGCATCTAAGTTTGGTTGTTTAGTAACGATTGGTTGTGATGCTTCTTTCGCCAAATGACAAGGGAAACGATTTCCGAAATATTTTTCCCACTCCTTACAAGCATCCTTTTCATTTTCAGAATCAATGGCTCTGTTTGCCGAAGCAATCAAAGCGTTCAGGGAATTCATAAAATAATCTTTTTGTGTTTGACTAGTTTCAGCGAACAAATCTTCACCGATCGGTGATGTAGGTCTTGGACACTTGAAGCCGTTCCGGTTCAGGTAATTTCTAATACCAATAAGCGTATCACGAAGAGCAATATCATCTCTGTCATCCACAGCAAAATTATCAGCAGTGAGAATAGTCATGATAATCCCGCAGGGCATTTCTTCTTTTTTGTAATCAGCCCATGCTTTCATGTAACGCACTAACCTTCTCAACTGGCAATCTTGCTTGCGTATATCAGTTAGCCATTTTTCATAAGGTTCAGCATAGTTCAAAGCTTCATATAGGAATGCTTTTTGGAAGCCGGAATTAGTTTTTTCTTCAAACCATGCAATGAATTCAACAGGGTTGCTCAGAATCCAACCCTTTATTGTTTCAGCCAAATCGGGTGAATCCAAATTCACAGCGTAGTAAATAGGGATGTCAATGTGAAAACCCGTTTTGTATTTCACCCTCACGCAGGTTCGTTTATCAGTAACCTTTTCGTATTCATTATCATGGTTTATTGAATTATAAACCCAAGTATGAAATACTTGTGGTGTAGGGCGTTCTTCTTTTGTTTGCTGGCCCTGAAAGTAAACCCCATCATCCAAATCATAATCGTCATTTGTCGGACGGATGATTGTGTCCATGATAAACGAGCCTTGTGTTTGAAAATACATTTCATAATACCTTCGTTCAGTAGCAGGTATTTTCAAAAAATTGGTTTTCATCCTTGCTCTTAAAGTATCTCTGACAGTAAGAAGGGTTACTCTTTTTTCATCGGTGAGCTTGATGGCACCGTTGAAGTACTGAAATAGTGAATGACTGTTTGCCATTGTATATGTATTTAATTATTAAAATTTCCCGTCTAATTTTTTTGACACGAATGATGTTTCTATTTCCCCACGTGTCTGAATTTTTCTATTGGTGAAATAGTGTCCCCTCAGTTCATTTGCTGAACCATCATGGCCAGGAAAGAATCGTAACTTGTTTGCTCCCTCATGGCAATCGAGACCGCCATTCTGTTTTGAGCCCCCGTTCAGATAAAAAAGATACACATCGTAAAAGCCATCTTCTTCATGCTTTATATCTTCAACCAAACTTTTTGAAGAAGTGTTTTCATTCACTCCATCACTGAAATAAGTGTGCACTTTTATTTTTGATGCGGTTTGACAAACTTCAATGAAACAATCTTTCGACCCCGGTTTGTTATCCCATTCGTATTTTATTTTCCCCTTGTATCTGCCGGACATATTTGGAACAGACATCAGCAAATTGAACACGGGAAGTTTCCAAAGCACCTTGTCATAAAGAAGAAAGAACATTCCGAGTAAACTTACAGTAGTAGGAACTCTGAAATGACTAGTCGCTGAGAGATGGTTAGCAAGGAAAGGACTTATCCATTGCCCAACAGCGTAATCAATCAATCCTGATAGGATGATGATTGAAATAATAAGTGGTGTGGTCTTGTAAAATTTAAAACTCATGCGCTATAATTATTTATATCCTTCACCCCACCAAAAACATCACCAACGGAAACGTTCAGACATTGTGGCAGATTGAGGGCTTTCATATAGGTATGCTATAAATCCAAATAAATTTCCCACCGAGTGGCAAATTTTTTCTGACCTTAGCATACTCTTACATAATATCATGACTCTTGCCGAAGCAATACAGTCCGTAGACATGGATGAAATCATAGACAGAATGAATGCCTATGCCATATCCCGCTTGAAATCCGTTGGAGCAAAAACTTTTGACGGCATGTCACCTGTGGATTTCGTTGGTGACCTCATTTTAAAGGTAATGGAGGGTGATAGGGATTGGTCTAAAGCCGAATGTTCATTCAGGGAGTTTCTTTTTGGGTGCCTTAAAAGTGATATCTCAAACTTTTTCAGAACACTAAAGCATAAATACACGAGTGAATTCCCTGAAATGCCTATAAACGGAATGTCCCTGAATATTGATGGTAAGAGAAGCCAGGTTTCAGAACTTCTTAAACAGGAAGGTGCAGACGATAATGAATTGATGGTATTTGAATACTGGATGGATGGAATCTATAAACCAGCAGACATAGCAGCGGACTTAGGTGTTCCAGTTGAAGATATTTATGTAATTATCAAACGCCTTGAACGCAAGAGGACCAAAATTGAACAACAAGCAACCAATATTATATGAGCAACGAAATCAAAAATAAAATTGACGAAGCTTTGTATAACTTCTATTTGGAAGCCGACAAAGACACTATCAAGGATTCGCTGAAAGATGATATTAAAAATATGACGGAATACGAAAAAAAGAAGAAGAGAATCATCTTTTTAGCAAACGCTACTGTGAAAAAGAAACATAATGAATATCTTCTGCAACTTGCAGAAAAATTTGAGCAAGCGCTTTTATTAAACATTGAAAAGCCAGTTGCTATCCTCAAAAAACTCATTCAGGAAAATGCTTCTTTAGCTTTGCACAGAAATCTTGAAAAACTTTCTAAAGAGGAAATCATTGAAATCATCAAGGACAAAAATCTTGTTGAACTTTTAGAACAATTAGACGAGAATGAAAAGAAGCACTAATGCTTATTTACAAGCGCAGAAACTACTGGATGACTGCGGATTTGATGAAATCACTGATTTGCCGATGAACTTGTTTGTTGCGGGACTGGATGCAGTTCTAATAGAAGAAGAACTCAAATACTGTGACGGCAAAATAGTATTCGGAAACAGCAAAGCTGTTATCAAAGTCAATTCTCAAATTCAATTTCCCGAAAGAAAAAGATTTGTTGCGGCTCACGAAATCGGACATTTGATAATGCACAAGGGAATGAAATTACCTGATGATGTTTTTGCAAACTTCAACATTATCTCAGGAATGGAAAAGTTGCTGAAAAACGGAACTCAAGAGTTGGAAGCGAATGAATTTGCAAGTGAGCTTTTGATGCCTGACAAATTATTCATACAAGAAGCAAGAGACAAAAAGTTTTCCCCTCTCTTGATTAAGCAACTTGCGGAAAGATTCAAAGTGAGTTTGACAGCGACTGTTTTCAAATACTTACAGGCAGACCTACGCCCAATTTGTCTTGTGTTTATTGAAAACGGCAGAGTGAAGTATTGGAAAAAATCGGACGAACTAAAAGTTTGGCTTGGTGATTACATCCGGCTTGCACCTCCAGCCGATTCTGTGGCGATGGAATACATTCAAAAGGATTATGAATTTGTTTACAAAATGGAAGAGAAAGTACAAAAAATAAAAAAATCAATTTGGTTTAATTTAAGCGAATACAATGATGCTGATTCAGATTTCTATGAGTATTGTATTCCGACAAGGAAATATAAAACGATCTTGAGCATCATTTGGGAAGATTAAAAGCCAACGAAGAAAATTTTTTCCACCGCAGGCTTCACAAACACGCCAACCCCATCATCTGCCCTATTCTGTTTAGCTTCTCCCGAAGGCTTACAAGGCTTTCTTCCTTAAACTGCATGTCTGTGATATTTACATCCGCAACAATGCAATTCCGTGTAGCCAGTAAAAGTTTTTCATCTTCAATAGTGAGTGCAACAACGGTGGCCTGCTCGCCTGCTGGGACGTTGGCAAAAAGAAATCCATTTTCGTATTCCGTTCCCATTATAATTCCCCTGATATCTTTGAAGATAAGGTTCACTTTTGTTTCTCTTGTATGTTCCATCTGCACAAAAAGATCAACACGTTCTGCGGTCGTGTTATAAAACTTGTCGCAGTTTATAAAGCCAAGCTGACCGGATGCCAGCAGATAATTACTTCCGTTATAAAAAGCATTATAGTTCTCATTTTCTGCCCTGTCTTTCAACAGCAGGGCCTCCGGAATTAACGAAGGGTCACGTATCCAGTCGGCAGAAAATGGTATATCCATCATTCTGATCTCACCTTTAGCAATGGAGGGCATATTCCAGCAGGGTGAATAGGTCAAGGCCTCAGAAAGCGAAGCATCGATATATGTTTTCAGTTTCGGATCGGCTTGCGCATTTATGATCTCGCCTTCTGCATTGAAAGTAAGCCGGATATATTTATGTGCAGCCAGACTTACATTCTTCGCACCTTCAGGCAATACTACATTGTTGTGCAGATAGGTATATAAACCCGCAAGGCCGCCGTCAAATGTGGGGGAAGCCGAATATTTTTTTTCATTTTGTATAAGATCAGACCGGCCCCGGTTTGCATCAGTGGAAGCTGCGGGTATCCAGTCTACATTGCCATTATCTGCTGTGAGGCCATAAAATGTCTGCATGCCTTCTGCATTTTGCACAGCAGGAATTTCGATGCGGTAATTCTCTCCTTCTTTTATATTGCATTTGCGTCCGTTTGCACTCGCTTCAATATATAACATGCCACCCGTTTCCAGCATATCTTTTCCGCTCATGGTCTGCAGTTGCGCAAAAATGATATCGGCATTTGTTACGTATTCCGTAACGGACAGCTTCACTTTTTCCTGAACAGGTTGTTGTGTATCCTCATACACGAAAATACCCGGCTCAAATTTCAGCCTGGTCCCCTGCTTACATAAAATAGATGAAGAACTCTGCGGATCGAGCATAAATGCCTGCGGGCCGGGTTTTATTTTGCTGAATATACTTTTGCTTTGGACGGGAACAGATATGGTGTTGGGTTCTACTGTTTGTTCTACAACAGATTCTGTATTCAGTGTAAAATCATGTTGCGGAACAAGTTTTTCTGCGGCTTGTGGCTGCGCTTTATCTGATGAACAACTGATAATTAAAAAACTGAGGATGATGAGAAAGAGAGTGGAAAGTTTCATCGGCTGTGGTTTTGGTGAAATGATGCGTACTGATTTCGCCGTAACGATGCAACAGTTCGGAATATTGCATAAGCTATAGTGAAGTAAATTTTTACTTGTCGTACTTACCGCATCATGAGGTAACATAAGGTATGCTTCTTGAAAAGGAATTTATATGACAACCAATAAAAAAACACCTGTGAGATCATTTTTAGGGTTGCTGAAAAAAACACTAAAGGCCTGGAATGAAGATGATCCTTTCAGGCAAAGCGCTGTAATTGCTTACTATGCAATTTTTTCACTACCAGCATTGCTGGTGATCATCATTGCACTGGCAGGTGTATTTTTCGGAAATGAAGCTGTTACCGGGCAATTATCTACCCAGATAAGCGGCATGATGGGAGGAAAAACGGCCGAACAGGTTGAAGAAATGGTGGCGAATGCATCTATCGGAAACAAATCGATATGGGCTACAATAATCGCCCTGGTCACACTCGTGCTGGGAGCCACAGGTGTATTTATACAGCTACAAAAAACACTCAATATCATCTGGGATGTGGAACCCGTAAAAAAGAAAAAGAGCTCCTTTGTAAATAAGATATGGCTGTATTTGCGTACAAGGCTTTTATCCTTCGGTATCATACTTTCTATCGGATTTTTATTGCTGGTATCTCTTGTAATTTCATCGCTCTTATCATTATTCAGCAACTGGATGGAAGCACGCTTTCCCGACATTACAGTTGTACTGATTCAAATTGCAAACTTTATTATTTCACTGGGATTGATCACTGTGCTCTTTGCACTCATGTTCAAATTTCTGCCGGATGCTGAGATACGCTGGCGGGATGTATGGACAGGAGCTTTTATTACGGCGCTGCTTTTCAGTATAGGTAAATTTGCGCTTGGTATTTATTTCGGAAAATCTGATCCGGGGTCTGTTTATGGAACAGCGGGTTCGGTCATTCTTATCATGCTCTGGATATCGTATTCGTGTATGATATTATTTTTTGGTTCAGAATTTACGAAACAGTATGCTACCAAAGACGGTGAAGAAATAGAACCAAAATCCATAGCGCAAAAGAATGAGCGCATAGAGGTGAAGTCGGAAGATGAGGTGAAATAAATCTTCTTTATATTGAAAAAAAATTGTATCGATATTTGTTTTTCAAATCAATATTTGTTCTTTCTTGCCTTGATGCAAGAAAGAACCAACTAAGCGAAGCGATCTCATGAGCGCCTTTGAAATAAATATACTTGCGAATAAAGAAGATCAAGGCTGCAAATTCTTTCCTTGAATTTTATTAAAGATTTTATCAGCGAAGCGCAAGCCGTTCCGCCGCTTCGCTACGCTTCACTTCTGCACTTCTTTCACAAAACCTGTTCTGCAAAAATCTTTTTAAAATTCTACGTCAACAATTTGAGGCCACTCCCAATTCAACATCGTGCAAAAAATAACATTTGATGCTTCATACCGAAAGTATTGATGTAGCTTGCATAGGCATGTAACAACTGCGTGACTCAAGGGCATCAGACCGATATATTTGCCTGGAGCTTTTCACACGGCATAAAGCAGTCATTTAATCTTCGAGTGCATTCTCCCATTTGCTCACGGCAGCGGTTGCGATGGCATTACCGATGACATTGGTAGCCGTGCGGCCCATATCGAGAAATGTGTCTATTCCCAGTAAAAGCACCATGCCCGCAGGCGGAATATTGAAGGAAGAAATGGTTGCTGCAATAACGACAAGGCTTGCCCTCGGCACTGCGGCTATCCCTTTACTCGTAATCATGAGTGTGAGCAGCATGGTAATTTCTGCACCTGTGCTGAGATCGATACCATAACATTGCGCAAGGAAGATACTGGCAAAGGTCATATACATCATACTGCCATCGAGGTTGAATGAATAACCCAGCGGCAATACAAAACTTACAATTTTATTATTACAGCCGAAGCGTTCGAGTTCTGTGATAAGCTTAGGAAAAGCCGCTTCACTGCTGGCCGTTGAGAAGGCGAGCAAAAAGGGTTCTTTTATTCTGCGCAGCAAAATAAAAACCCGTTTACGCAACACTGCATAACCGGCACCTATGAGTATGATCCATAATAAAAGAAGTCCGAAGTAAAATTCTCCCATGAAGATGCCGTAGGTTTTCAATACCTCAAGTCCTTTGGTTGTGATAACAGAACACATAGCGGCAAAAACAGCATAAGGCGCAAAGCCCATAACATAAGTTGTTATTTTTATCATCACATGGCTCAGTGCATCCAGCGCTTTCACAATGGGCGCCGATTTTTCACCTATGGCAGCGCAGGCAATTCCAAAGAAAACACTGAAGACAACGATCTGTAAAATTTCATTATCTGCCATTGCTTTGAAAATACTGGAAGGAAATACATGCGTGATGAATTTTTCGAGTGTGATACCACCGCTATCGATACCGCTGCTGGCCGTATCTGCCGGTAAAGCAAGATGCATGTGTGCACCGGGCTGAAAAAAATTAACGAGCAGCATACCAAGTGAAAGTGAAATGATGGTTGCCGAAATGAACCAAAGCATGGTCTTACCCCCTACTCTGCCCACCTCTTTTGCATCACCCATTTTTGCTATACCCACAACAAGTGTTGAAAGCACCAGTGGTGCAATGATCATTTTAATAAGCGAGAGAAAAACACTTGTTACAATATTTATTTTTGAAGCAATGGCACCTAGTTGTTCATCTGTTTGTCCGGAATTATGCAGAATACTTCCTACAATAATACCCAGCACCATGGCCACTAAAATAAAAAGCGTTAATCTGTTCGACTTCATGCTGTAGACTTAAGTCCCGAAAATACAATATGTATTGTAATAATGCGAAAGCGGATAGTTTCCGCAGATCATATTAACTCTTGATGACCCTGAAGGTTTTGAGGTCTGCATTATCAGAAACGAGTTTCATGATATACATACCACTGCTCAGCATTTCACCAAAATCGAATGAGCCGTCTTTGCCGGCAAGCGGAATTGACTGAATAGAATTACCTGCTGCATCATATACCTGCAAAACAGCAGAAGCTGTTTCATCGGGTAAATGATAACTTATATGCGTTGTTTGCTGGAATACATTCGGAAAGGCTTCTACTTCAAGTTTAGCTTCAATATCACTTGCATCAACCAACAGTGTACAGCTTACACTGGCTTCGAGTTCGTATGTTTCTCCTGCGATCAATTCAACGTCGGGAATAATTTTCGTATAGCAGCCTTCCTTGCTTATTCGGATATCATAAATGCCGGCTTCAGAAGTTCCGGTCTTAAATACGCCTGTAAGGTTTGTAAGATCAAAATTATCAGTTGACATTATTTCAACCTTTGCATTAATAGCAGCAGTTAAATTAATATCATCCATGATAGTTCCTTCAATATAGCTGGCACGGTGATAATCGGGTTGCAAAATAAAAAGTCCTTCTTCTATATCACTTGCAATGATATTTCCTGAAGGCAGATAGGGATCAACACCCCAGCAGCCGTTGAACATACCCGCAGGTTCAAAAGGTGAAGTATCATAATTACCCACTTCTACCATATTATCGGATTTTGTTGCATCAACTATTACAACACCATCACGGTAATATGCAATTACAAGGTAATCTCCCACAACATATACATTATGATCAATTACACCGCTGCCGGGATGCGACTGAAATCTGCCCAGTTCTTTAATATCGGAAAGATCACTTACATCATAAGATGTTACGTAAGCATCGGCTTTTTCATCTGTGGTAAATAAAACATTTCCTGCATCATTTGTCCAGCAATTATGTGTGAAAGCAGAAGGTGTTGTTACTTCAGCAAGTAAAACCGGATTTGCTTTATCACTTACATCAATGGCAGCAGCCTGACCGGTATAAATAAATCCTGCCCAAAGTGTATCGTTTCGCACATAGCCATCGTGAATATAATTATCAGAATAAGCGCCAACTTTCGGCGGGTTGTCGGGATCTGCATTCAGATCGAAAATAACAGCCCCGCCACCATCGATATTAGCCCCGAATACATAAGCATATCCATTTTCATCTATGAAGATGGTATGGCCCGTATCCAAAGTATCATCTCCGGCTTCTGTTAAAAAATGATCGGAAACACTTGCCGGCATATCTGTGAGATCAATTATCTGCAGGCCGCCTTCTGTTTCATTGGTAATATAAGCGTGATGATCATAGGTTTTCATTTCACGCCAAATACCTGCCGGTCCGGGTACATAAAAAAGTGAAACAGGTGCGGTCGGATCCGTAATATCAACGATGTCAGTACCATCATAAGTGCCTATCAGTGCATATTCATTTCCTTCATCATCCACATATCTCGTCAGGCTGCTGCTGCGCACCGGGTATTGTACCTGGCCCAGATATTCAACATGATTCTGAGCCTGTGTACATACAGAAGCAATGATAAGCAGGACGAAATACAATTTTTTCATATACACTTACTGTTTAATGATACTCTGTGTGAATGCTATATTTCCATCCACAATAATTTTTACTGCATACACGCCGGCAGCGACCTTTGATAATGCTGTAATTGTATTTTCACCATTCTGAATTTTCTGCTCTGCAATTATTTTACCGGTAACATCTTCTGCAATAAAATAGATGCTGCTGAAATTTGTTGCAAGCTGTACATCAGCATGAATGGTATTTTCAAATGGTGTGGGATAAATATCAGTTGTCATACCTGCGAAAATTTCATTCACTGCAACATCCTGAACTGTCACTGTTGCCTCTGAAGTACAGCCGTTATTATCCGTTACCGTTACTGTATAAGTACCTGCTGTAAGGCCGGTTGCGGTTTCAGTGGTTTGTGCAGAGGCATCGTCCCATAAAATATGATAGGGCTCACTGCCGCCTGTTATGGTAACTGTTGCTGTGCCTGCTCCTGCTGTTGCACTGGTTGCAAGCGGATCAGGTGCAGATATCATAAATTTATCCAGTCCGGCTTCCACGATATGACCGCTTGCGGCATCATCACCTGTGGTAACGATGAGCTGCATATTTGCTGAAAGGGATATGTAATCTGTAACCGAAAATTCCGCATGTTCCCATTCACTTCCGGAATCGGTGTGATCAAGAGTTTCAAGTTCAACAGTAGATGATCCGTTTGAAATTGAAATAACAAGTTCATCATCGGGTGTGCCTGTTCCGCCGCCATTAAAGAACCATATGTCGTAACTGATAACAGGATCATTGTATCCCAGCAGACTGAAGACAGGTGAATATAAATTTGTGGTACCGTCATCCACATCATCTGTTCCGGCTTCACCGCCGCCGTTGCCAGTTACATAGGCATTTGAACCAAAATCACCATCAGCATCAAATTCAGGATTACTCTGATCGCCGTCAAGTTCAGTACCTACGGGTTCGCCCATTGTCCATTGTCCGGTTGTTGAAGTTCCGGTAACTGTCCAGCCAAGATCAGAAATGAAATCATCATAATAACCGGGGTCGAGTGTTATGGTAACACCGCCGGATGTGGAAAGCTCCTCACCTGTTGAAACTTTGGTGACAAAGCCCCATTTTGAAGCATACACATCATATACATATCCATCAAGTGCACTCAGGCTTATATTACCTGAAGCATCGGCAACAAGGGAATTTGAAATACCATCACTTATAAATAACACACTTGCACCGGCAATACCCTGACCTGAGCAACTATTTACAACATGCGCTGTAACGGAGGTTGATGCAAGCGGTTCAAGTTCTACATCAAGATCAACCATAACGCCACTGCTCAGTGCAACACCTGTAATTGTTTTTGAAACATAACCTGTTTTCGAAAAGGTGATATCATAGCTTCCTTCGTTAAGTGTTCCGGTTGCATAATATCCTGTAAGGTCGCTTGAAGCTGCAGCATCCGGATCAAGTGTAAGGTCGACCGTAGCACCGATAATATCGGAACCGGTGGCAGCATCTGTTATATTACCTGAAACATAACAGGCATGAACATAATTTGGTCCAAGAATAAAAAGACCTTCTTCCATATCACTTACGATGATATTGCCGGATGGCAGAAATGCCCAGCAGCCCCATGCTCCGTTAAAGCCATCCTTTCCAGCACAGTGGGATCCGAAGCTTGGAATTCACGTGACTTGAAGTCGCGGC